>JADHEF010000072.1_pt1 | contig 119690 bp, 115 predicted proteins | sample 8952391 | NCBI WGS metagenome assembly JADHEF01 (sample SAMN16124439, study PRJNA663245) | bioreactor sludge metagenome | isolation source: sludge (nitrite) | place: India:Bengaluru | collected 2019-02-28 | reverse complement strand
CATTACGCATATGTCATTATCTCACACAAAGAGAAAGTCCGACAGGCTGCTAGCGCGCCGGCCTGCTGCTCATCCTTCAAGCGCAGGAAACGCTCGGGTAGTCGCAGGTTCTGCAAGGCCCTCGCGCGCGGTACTGTACGTACTTCATTTATACGATCCTTACGTACTGTACGGTCCTCCTTCGGATTCCGAAGAGAGCTATCCGGTGCGGGTTTCGGCCCCACTTCGGATTCCGAAGACGGGGGATTTGCATTCCGAAGTAAGCCTTCTGTGCCGTCTTCGGAATCGTGATCGACTCCCTCCTGTGGATAACTTGGCGTCGACCAGCCATGCCGGGCCATGTGCTGGGCTAGCACCTGCAAGCGTGTCGGCAGCGTGCGGCCGCTGAGCAGGGGGTCTTCGGCGATCTCCTTCAGCGTGTGCATGCCGACGATCTGCACCGCCTTGGCGGCATGGGTGAGGGCCTGGCTCACCAGGCCCAGGTAGTCGGGGTCAAGCTGCATTGCCTCGAAGGGCGTCAGCGGCTCGTCATGCAGGACATAGAGGTTGCCAAGGATGCGACCGGTCTTGGGATCGCGGCGGCGACGCACCAGGCTGAGCCAGCGCGTCAGGCGCAGTAGCGTGAGGGCGCGTGCGACGGTTTCGTGCGATGCCTGCGCCCCGCACGGCATCGAGGCCAGGTAAGGCCGGAGCTGGTCATAGGTCGGAAAGGCCGTCACGCCGTCGTCGTTGAGCTGGAAGCGGAAGACCTGCCAGGCGTTGCGCTCCAGCGGCGTCAGGCGTCGATCGAGGAACAGCGCGCGCGGCACGCTTTCATGGCGATTGCCGCTATACAGGAAGCCGTCGCCGGGTGGCGCCGTGCCTGGCCCTTGCGCCAGGTTCTGCAGCGCATCGTCGAACAGCGACGACAGCGCCATGGGACCATCGCGCCGTGGTGCGCTGCCCGTCGCCATGGCCTACACCAGCCCCTGGTCGATCCAGTTCCGTATCGCCGCCCACACCACCGACATCGGCAGCACCAGCGTTTCGGCGAGGTCCATGGTCAGGCCCAGCATGGCCAGATCGTCGCTCAACGCGATATGACGCTCGGTGACTCCGGCCTTCCAGTGCTTCCACAGGGCGGTTTCCTGCGCCTCATCCAGCACCGGGTGCCGTCCCTTGCGCTTCGGCAGCCCGAGGATGTCGCGCCGCAGGGCGACTTCCTGATGCGTGAGGCCGTAGAAGCGGCTCACCATCTCCGTGCTCGCCCCCAGGCGCAGCATGCGGTCCACCGTGGCGATTTCCTGCTCCACGTCCTGCACTTGGCTGAGCAGCCGCTTCAGCACCTCTCGGTTGATCGAAACCGAACACCACGACACGGTGGTGTTGACCAGCACGCTGACCAGCGCCGGATGCTTGAGCGCATCCAGCTCCTCGTCGCCGAAGCCCATCGCCTTGCAGCGGCGCAGTTGGCCGTTGCGCAGATCGTGCAGCGCTTGGGCGATGACGGCCTGGTTGAGCGGATGGGGTGACGACATGGCGGTCTCCCTCGCTCAGGAACCGTGGCCTGGATTGGCGGATGCTGCGCCGCTCTCCAGGTCCAGCAGTCGGCGCGCCAGGCGCAACAGCCGGAACAGCTTCACCAGGCCGGCATCGCTCAGACGCATGGAAGCTTCGCCGCTGCTGTGCAGCAGCGGCGCCAGGTCGTCGGCCAATCGCGTACGATCAAACCCTGTTGCGGGTGCCGACGCTTCGCTTAGCGCATCGAGCAGGGTCAGCACGGCACGAGCGAAAGCAGTCAAGGCCTTCGCTTGTGCAACGGGTGGAGCCACGCAAACGAAGCCGATGCCATCCTCGCTGGGCTCGATGTGCCCGCCGACCGCCGCCTCCTCGGCGATCTCGCAAGCGAATTGCGCGATATGCACCCGGAGCCGGTCCGGCATGTCCAGTCCCGGTTCGATGTACCAGACATCCGAGATGGGGTAGAGCCCGCCGACCTGCACGGGAATCGCGCGCAAGGCGTTGGCTTCGAAGTCGGGCAGCTTGTCGCCCAACTGGTCGGCCACCAGGCGCTGAATGGACTGCAGGCGTTCGGTCGTCGGCGCCGGAGACACGATGTGCCCCTGCAGGCGCTCCCCATCGCTGCCGGCCGGTACTGGCGCGGTGCCCACGTCCGCGGCTTGCTCGTTGCCGGCTGCGGGAACCGGGGCGGGCTGTGCCGAGGGCAGCGTGGCAGCGGGACCAGTCGGCGTACCGGCCCGCTGTGCGGTTGTCGCCGCCGGAGGTGGCGATACAGGCTGTGGAGCCGCAGACACGATGGGGGCAATCGGGCTTACCGGCGACGGCTCGCTGGTCAACGCCCGCTGCCGGTTTTCGCTGTCATTGATTTCCAGGCTCAGCGTGTCGTAGTCCGCTTCCAGCAGCTCGGCCATCTGGCCCACCAACTCGTCCTGCACTCGCTGGAGCGAGAAACCGTCCGGCTGCGTGTCGAACTGCGACAGCACATCCTGGAACAGCGAGGCGAAGTCCACGGCGAGGTGACGGCCCAAGGCGCGCTGTTCCCAGGTGCGCTCGCATGCCCTGCGCAGCACCGCGAGCCGCTCCACCTGGTGCCGGCCCAGCCCACCGTACAGCACCGTCGGGATTGCCGGCAGCAGGTAGCGGATCGCATCCTGCATGCGGCTGATGTGTGATTGCTGCGCCGGGTAGCCATCGGCCGTCAGGCGCCGCGCCAGCTCGGACTGGGTGAGCGCGCCGCCGATTTCCTGTTCGTAGAACTCACGCGCTTTCTCTACGCCCAGGGCGCGCTCGATGAAGGTCAAGCCGCCGCGCAGCTCGTTTTCGGCCAGGTGGCCCGTCAAGGCGACGATCTCGCCCCGTTCCGGCCAGGGGCGAAACAGGCACGAGATACGGAAGAAGCGTTCCTGCTTGGTCTCGGTCCACAGCTCGCGAAGGATGGCCAATCGCGTATTGCCGCCATTGCGAATGATGAAGTGTTCTTCGCCGGGCCTGCGCGTGATCGCCGGTGGCGCATCCAGTCCGCGCTCGCGGATGGACGCCTTGATTTCTTCGTAAGCCGGGTTGCGCTTGACGCGAGGGTCGTGGTCATACGGGCGCAACTGGTCCAGCGTCACGATCATCGGCGTGTCGGCGATCGGATCGCTCAACGTCGTGGCGGCGGGACCGTTGCGCTGAAATCCGGCGGCGAGCAATTTGTCCGCCATGTCACGAGGGGTCATTTCAGCCATGCCCGCCTCCCATCGCCTTGACATCGAGGGTGCAACGGGCCTCGCGATCGGCACGGCGGATCTGCGCCCGGGCATTGAGGCTGGCCCGATGGTCACTGGCCGTCGAACTGGTGTAGATCGGCGCACAGCCGCGCTTGGTGAACTTGAGATGGCCTCCCGGCGTTCGCTTGACGTGCCAACCCTCCGCGAGGGCGAATTCGATCAGGGCGCGCAATCGCTTGTGGCCTCGCGCCAGTTCATGCGCGTTCGCCATGGCGGGCTCCCCTGGAATCATTGGGCTTGCCGGACACCAGCGCGAAGCGCTCACGCCATGCCGGAAACAGCTCCCCCGCCAGGGCACGCATGGTCTCCAGTGCGGCTGGCGCGACCCGCCCCAGAGGTTGTCGGTACTCGACGCGGTGCACCGGCAGGCCCTTCGTCGATGCGCGAGGATAGGCCTCAATGGCAGGAACATCCGTGTCCAGGACATGCACGCCGACTTGGCCCGCGAACACGTCGCGCAATGCCTGTTGGATCAACTTCGCATTCGACGAAACCGGATGGACACGGTTGATCAGCAGATGCAACGGAGGGGGCGCTATACCGAGATGCCGGTATGGGGAGATGTCCTCGATCAACTGCAGGGTGCCGCGACGCAGTTCGCGCGCAGCCAGGATTTCCGGGGTCACGGGCGAAAGCGCGACGTCCGAGGCGAGTACCGCCATTTCCAGCAGCACGCTGCGTGCACCCTGGGTGTCGATCAATACCAAGTCATACTGCGCTGCCAGGGTGGGCAACAGGTGGCGCAGACGCAAACGCCCATCCGGGGCGTGCAGCAGCAGCGTGTTCAGCTCGCCCCGGTCGTCATTGGACAGAACCAGGTCCAGGCCGGTGATGGCAGTCCGCGATACCAACTGCTCCAGGCGCTGCTCATTGAATGCCAGCAACTCGTAGATGCCGCCAGGGGCTCGGTGCGCCAGTTCATAGTAGGACGACAGCGTGGGCTGTACGTCGAGGTCGAGCAGCAGCACGCGCAGGCCGGCGTCGGCAACCAAGCCGCCCAGATTCGCCGCGGTGGTTGTCTTGCCGACACCGCCCTTCGTGGAAATGATGGATATGACCTGCATCAGGCTCTCCTCGTAGATGTTCTGTGAATCCGTGGGAGAGCCGGTCACACCCGGTTCTTGAGGCGTTCGCTGATCCAGAGGTCGACCTCGGTCGAATCCCAGCCGACGGCGCGCACCCCAAGGCGCAGTGCCTGGGGGAACTCGCCTTTCTTCATCAGGCTGTAGATGTGGGCGCGCTTGAATCCAGACTTGGCTTCGACTTCGTCGAGCCGCAAGATGCGGCGCTCGCCCGGCGGCAATGCAGGCGTCTGCGACATGATGGTCACTCCTTAACGCTCAGTGGCGTTCGTTGGCGTGACCCTCATTAAATAGACATCACTGCGGGAAGCCATTGCAAATGCAGTTTCCGGAACTGCACATACAAGCTTGCAAGGCGGAACGCCACAGGACCAACGCGTCCGCAGCGTGACGGCTCGGCTCTCTGCAGACCTAGCTAAGAGGCCGAACTGCGCACTCTTCGGCGAGCCTGGGCGAACTTGCCATTCAGCGTGCGCTCGGTGATCCCCATGATGCCGCCGTGATGTGCGATCAGCGCGCTGACGATGGCTTCCTGTGTGCGGAAGCTCGAGTAGGGAGTGCCCGCCGGAGACTGGCCCAGGATCAGATCAAGCATGCCGCCGATGATGTGTTGGTAGGTCGATTCCGCCCGATCCGTGATCGAGCACTCGTTGCCTGCTGGCGTCACTTCGATCTGTTTCGACAATACGTGATGCTGCTCCTGCAGCATCTCAAGCTGGCGCCGGCAGTGTTTCAGCTCGGCCTTCAGTGCCTGCCGTTCCACCAGCATCGCTTGCCCCGTTTCCAAGGTGATGATGGGGTGAGCGATGCGCTCGCGGCGGCTGAAGAGAAAGGCTGGTCGTTCTTCAGGGTAGTGGTCCCGCATCCAACGCTTGAGATCCAGATGCCTGATGGTGAGGTCGGGGGAGTCCCAGAGCGTCTTGTCATCCAGTGTGATGCCATTGCGGCCGTATGGGAGTTCGCCGTTGAAGATGGCATCGTAGATACGCTCGGTGCATAGGCGTAGCTCGGCCCATCCAGGGAAGTTGAGCGTCGTGGGCATCTGCCTCGGTGACGTTATCAAGCGCAAGATGTCTTTCTTGTGTTTCAGCAAACCCGCCCAGCGTATGGCGGCTTCGATCGGTCGATAGTAGACCTTGGACACTGGTGGACTGTCGTGCATGCATCCATCTCCCTACAAGGAATATCTACATCAAAAGCTCCTCAAGACCTGAGCGTTCCGGGCGTAAGCAACAACAGCGAATGAGTCAACGCCCATGCTCATTCGTGCGCACCGAGCGTTGCCGCGGCCTGATCGTCGCGGGCCATCTATGCAAAAAGTCAAATGTCTGGGCCGATCCGCTCTTGACTGCAAGGGTGGTGCTAGCGGAATCTCGCAACAACAACCTCTCCGCATGCCGGTTGCGTACCGGAGAGAGCGTTGTTGCGCGGCCGGAATTCGGCAAGACCCGCTTGACATATGCTGGCGTGCATGCGGTCTATCAGCGTGCTCGCCACAAGTTCGCAGATCGCCGCCATGTAGCATGGCCGGGCACGTTCGACTGGTCCGTACGCGTGCTGAGACCTGTGGGAAATGCTGTCAGACTGAAATAGAAGCAGGCGCATCGTGGATTTCGGCGCTAACAGTGCGTCCCAGAGTATGGTGGTGGCCTTGATAAGTTTGACGCCCAGGTGTGCATGCGATGCCTGTTTCTCAGGTCACACACCAAGGGACCGCGTGCGGTCCGCCACAGCGCTTGGGCCACGCTGCATTGTTCGATCAGGGCCGTGGAAAAGGTCAAATGACCTGCGCGCGGAGACCTTCGCCAAGAATTTCAGCGGGGGAACTTCCTGGACGAACAGACCGACCATGGCTCAGCCCATCGAACACAGCCGAGCATCGTCGGGAAGACGCACGGAGGCCAAGCCTCGGTGGCAGTCGGTGGCCGTCAGAAGACGTCAGCAGACAGCTTGACTTGCCGAAGAAGGACGGGACGGTACATAATACGGTCTTGTCCCATTGGACGAACAGCAAGAAGCTGTTTTTAATCAATGGGTTGGGTGCGGCGTTCTGTTTCCTTCGCCCGCTCCATATCGAATTCAGGCAGGTCGTTGATCTGCAAAAGAAAAAGCCAACCGACGTCGGTTGGCTTTTTTGTTGTCTGGTCGATATCTGGTCGGAGCTGGGTAGAGCGTTATCGATGCGCGTCGAACTGGGTCAAGGAGGGGCGCAAACGGGAATTCGCCTAACACTTTGGCGAAGCTCATTGTTTTCCTCCGTCACGAAGCCTCGCGCGACGTAGACCATTAATTCGTGGAATCGCCCCGAACGATGATTTCGCGCGACGTTATCTTGTAACGAAAGCTGTCCGGATCAAGGCTGTCGAAGCGACCGTCCGCGTTTTCTCCCTGCGGATACATCAGGAACGGCACGGCCGGTCCCGTCGAGCCCGGCAGCTTGAGATCATGGGCGAAGTTGTAGCCCAGCCAGTTCATTTCCCAGGCGCCAAACAGCGTCTGGCGGGCGGCGACCGCCACGTCGTCCGCGAGGGTCAAGCCGGGTTTTTCTTCCAGCACCACCTTGCGCACGTCGGCCGGGTCCACCGGAACCCAGCCGAACCCGGACAACCAGACTTCGGCCCGGCAATGCTGCGCCTTGGAAATCACGCCACTCTTGCCGAGGCTGGCATAACCGTACTTCGAGTTGGCGACGCGGATGCCGTAGACGTCGCGGGCGGGCAAGCCGGCCGCACGCGCCAGGCCGACGTAGAGCGCGTTCAGGTCGGCACACTTTCCCTGCAGATCACCTGTCTCCAGCATGGCGCGGATGTCGCCGGTGCCGCAACCCTTGGTCTTGGGATTGCGCTGTGTGTTCTCGACGATCCATTCGTAAATTGCGCGCGCCTTGTCGAGGTCGGTCTTGGCACCCTGGGTGATTTCGAGTGCGGTCGTCCTGACGATGCCGTCCGTCGGCAACAAGCGTGTCGGTCGTGTGTAGAGCCTGGCGCTTGCCGCGTCGAGCGCTTCGACCTTGCCGGGCCGGGTCAGGTCAACGGCACGATCGCGGGCGTAGAACAGACTCGCCACTTCGAGTACCGGGGCCGTCTCGCCCGCTTCCCAACTCGCGGCGAGCATCGCGGCGCCGTAGGCCGGATCGCGCTCGATGGTGACCGCGGCCGCGTTGCCCTGCCAGTTGTTGCCGACCGGCTTGATCCAGGTCGCGTCTTCAATGCCCGGCAGCGGAATCCAGACGCGCGTTGCGCTTTCCGTCTTTGCCAGTTCGACGCGCGTGGTGACCTCGAACAGGCGCCAGCCGTTGGCCGGCGAGGGAGTGAAAGTGGGCCGCGCGGCGAATGCGAGGTGCGGTGCGACGATGGCCGACGCGCCGAGCAGGCCGGCGGTCTTGAAAAAGTGACGACGATTCATGCGGTCTTTTCCCTGGTTAGTTGCTTGCTTGGTTGAGTAACGGTTCGAGTTGCCGGTCGATGGCGGCGTCGTCCCAGTCGATGGCGCCCCGACCGCGCAACCGGATGCGATGGCGTGCATCGAGGACGAGGGTGGTGGGGACGACGTAGGCGCCCCAGGGTTGATTGATGGTCTGCTCAGGGTCATGGATGACCGTCAGCGGCGCACCGATGTCTGCCAGGTAGTGTTCGACCCGCTTGCTGCTGTCGGCGACCGCTACGGTAAGCACGACCAGCCCGCGTTCGCGCCAGCGGTCGGCGAGGCGGTGCAGCGAGGGCATTTCCGCGCGGCAAGGCTCGCACCAGGTCGCCCAGAAGTTGATCAGGACCGGGCGCCCTTTGTGGGCTGCGATGGCGGCATGCAGGCGCCGATCGTCGGCCTTGGTCGGCAGTTTCTCGTTGACGGCCGTCAGTTCGGCCGCCTGGGTGGCGATCGCGCAAAAGCTCAGCGCCACAACCATCCAGCGCTTCACGACGAAGCGTTGGGCAAAACGATAGGCGCGCCTGCCCCAGGCAAGCGACATGTGCTGCATCCAGTTCTCCCGTTTTCGAAAGCCGTCACGAGGCGGAAGCCCCCGCAACTTAAAAGGCGCGTTTCTTGAAACGCACGAATGATTGGCGGTAACCCAGACCGCCAGGGGCGGGATTTTCGCATTAACCCGGGGTGTCAGGTACCTCGGTGTTGCCGGCGACGACGCGCACGAGGCGTGCGAGCGACCTGAAATCTGCCGAACGGCACGATGATTCCGCTGCCGAACAACGATAATAGCGGCCGTTTCGTTTTTGTACGCCATCCCGGAATTCGCACATGGAAATCAAGGTCAACTTCCTCGACAAGCTTCGCCTCGAGGCCAAATTCGACGACTTCACGGTCATCGCCGATCAGCCGATCCGTTACAAGGGCGACGGCTCCGCGCCGGGGCCGTTCGACTACTTCCTCGCTTCGTCGGCCTTGTGCGCGGCGTACTTCGTGAAGCTGTACTGCGACACGCGCAATATCTCGACCGAGAACATCCGCCTGTCGCACAACAACATCGTCGATCCGGAAGACCGCTACAAGCAGATCTTCAAGATCCAGATCGAGTTGCCGGCGGATATCTCGGACAAGGACCGCCAGGGCATCCTGCGCTCGATCGAGCGCTGCACGGTCAAGCGCGTGGTGCAGACCGGGCCTCAGTTCGTGATCGAGGAAGTCGAGAATCTGGACGCCGATGCGCAGGCCTTGCTGACCCTGAATCCGGACACGGAAACGAGCACCTACATCGCCGGCAAGGATTTGCCGCTGGAGCAGACCATCGCCAACATGTCGGGCATCCTGGCGGATCTCGGCATCAAGATCGAAATCGCCTCCTGGCGCAATCTCGTCCCCAACGTCTGGTCGCTGCACATCCGCGACGCGCACTCGCCGATGTGTTTCACCAACGGCAAGGGTGCGACCAAGGAAAGCGCCCTGGCCTCGGCGCTGGGCGAATTCATCGAGCGGACGAACTGCAATCACTTCTACAACGACCAGTTCTGGGGCGAGGACATCGCCAACGCGCCCTTCGTGCATTACCCGGACGAGCGCTGGTTCAAGCCGGGGCGCAAGGATGCGCTGCCGGCGGGAATTCTCGACGACTACTGCCTGGCCATCTACAACGCCGACGGCGAGCTGCGCGGCTCGCATCTGATCGACACCAACTCCGGCAACGTCAAGCGCGGCATCTGCGCGCTGCCGTACGTGCGCCGCTCGGACGGCGAAGTGGTGTACTTCCCGACGAATCTCATCGACAACCTGTTCCTGAGCAATGGCATGAGCGCCGGGAACACGCTCGCCGAAGCGCAGGTGCAGTGCCTGTCGGAGATCATCGAACGGGCCGTCAAGCGCGAAATCATCGAAGGCGAGATCGCCTTGCCCGACGTGCCCGCCGACGTGCTGACGAAATACCCCGGCATTCTGGCCGGCATCGATGAACTGGAAAAGCAGGGTTTCCCCGTGCTGGTAAAGGATGCGTCGCTCGGCGGGCAGTTCCCGGTGATGTGCGTCACGCTGATGAATCCGCGTACGGGCGGCGTGTTTGCCTCGTTCGGCGCACACCCGAGCATGGAAGTGGCGCTCGAACGCAGCCTGACCGAGCTGCTGCAGGGGCGCAGCTTCGAAGGCTTGAACGATCTGCCGCAACCGACTTTCGTCAGCAACGCCGTGACCGAGCCGAACAACTTCGTCGAGCACTTCATCGACTCCAGCGGCGTCGTGTCGTGGCGCTTCTTCAGCGCCAGGGCGGACTACGACTTCGTCGAGTGGGACTTTTCCGGCCACGGCGAGAATTCCAACGTCGAAGAAGCCGCCGCGCTGTTCGGCATACTCGAAGACATGGGCAAGGAGGTGTACGTCGCCGTGTACGACCAGCTCGGCGCCACCGCCTGCCGCATACTGGTGCCGGGGTACTCGGAGATCTATCCGGTCGAAGACCTGATCTGGGACAACACCAACAAGGCGCTGCAGTTCCGCGCCGACATCCTGAACCTGCATCGGCTCGACGACGCCGGCCTGGCGGCGTTGCTCGAACGCCTGGAAGACAGCGAGCTCGACGACTACACCGACATCATCACCCTGATCGGCGTCGAGTTTGACGAGAACACGGACTGGGGGCAGCTCACCATTCTCGAACTGAAGCTGCTGATCAATCTCGCCTTGAAGCAGTTCGAGGCAGCGCAAGATCTGACGCAAGCCTTCCTGCAGTACAACGAAAATACGGTCGAGCGCGGCCTGTTCTATCAAGCCTTGAACGTGGTGCTCGAAGTGCTGCTCGATGACGAACTGGAACTCGCCGACTACGAGGTTAATTTCCGCCGGATGTACGGCAACGCGCGGATGGATGCGGTGCTCGGCTCGGTCGACGGCCGCGTTCGTTTCCACGGCCTGACGCCGACGAGCATGAAGCTGGAGGGGCTCGACCGGCACCAGCGCCTGATCGACAGCTACAAGAAGCTGCACCGGGCGCGGGCGAGCCGGGCGGCAGCTTGAGCGACCCCTCGTGAATTGAGAGAATTTGTGGCTTGCCGCAACGCACTGGGTTGAATCAACCCGGCTGCGGTAGACACCTGTTGATCCAGATTGCCGTCGGTTGTGCATTGATCCGCACACCAGCCGGCTTTCTCCCCTGACTACCGGAGACACTTGCACATGACCGATTTTCTCGACTACCAGGTCGCCACCGTCGGCGTCGCCGGCTTCCCGATTCCGGTGACCGGCCTGACCTCGGGCGAGCGCAACGGCGGCCTGTACTCGGTCTTCATCGCGCCCGGCGTCGCCTTGCACGTTGCGGCGGACGAGGTCAATCAGTCGGGCTTCACGGCGCGGGAGTTCCTCGAGCAATGCGCCGATCACGTGGCGATGCAGGTCGCGAAGTCCGATCCCTCGCTTGCCGCCTCGATGACGCTGTTCGACCTCGTCGCCGCGCTGCATTTCTGCCTGGCGACCAAGCGTGAGACCGAAGAAGATGCGCGGCGCTCGATCGCCATACTGATGAACGCGCGCAAGGACTTGCTCGAGATGGTGCGCGGCCAGACGCACTGAGTATTTGAACGACTCAATCTCGTTTGGTTGTTCTCGTCGCCTCGCCGTTATACTTGCGGGGAATAGCCTGAACGCATAATCAAACGGGTTTGGTGGTCTTCTTTTGCACCGCGTTACGTGGTCTGGAGGTGCCCGAACCGTTTTCTTCTGGAGTGGTTAACATGCCGGAACCCGTCGGTGAGACGCAGCCGCTGTCCGCTGGAGAACGCCTGCTTCGCTTGCTGGGTGCCGTCGCACTGGCCGCCTACAGCGCCTACGCGTTGAAGCATGGTGAAGTCATTTTGCCGACCAAGCGAGGCTCGTTGCATCTGCAGGGCGTGTCCGGCGGGATGATGCTTGGTGCTTTTCTGTGTGCGGCTTTGAGCCTGCTTGTTCCAGTCATGTCGCGTGCTGGCCGCGTCTTGGGATTCACACGCGGGACTTTTGAGCTTTGGACGAAACGGGCTGGCTGGTTCTTGTGCGGTGCCGCATTTGCCCTGTCGATCTCCGGCGTGGCGGATGCCACATCGGCCACGGTGACGCCACTGCGCCTGTCGTTCGGCGCGGTTATCTTTATCGTGGTTGCGATGATCGGCTGGCTCCCGGATCGCTACACTCGAGCGGTGAGCCCGGCGCCGGCATCAAGGCCGGCGACCAATGCGTCGCGCGTCTTCGGCCTGATCTTGATGTTGCTTGCCTTGCCCGTTGCCCTCATCGCCGTGCCTGGCATGATGCAGGTACGCCCGGTCGCCTATGTGGCGGCATCGATAGCCGTCACGATGCTCGCTGTTGGCGGTTATGTGTTTCGACTACAGCCTCTGGGCGACGCGCCCGCTCGAAGCGGATACCGATCGAAGTGGCTACCTGTGCGGATTGGTTTGATCCTGCTGGTCGGACTCGGAGCGATCTGGTTGACGTCCATTCGCCAACTGGGGCGTACGGTCGAGAGCGACGACATCGAATATCAGGCGGCACGATCCTGGCACTACAACATCAACGACTTTTTTGGCGGCATCCCGACGAAGCCGATTGAAGCACGCCTCAGAGCGGACGGTCACCGGATGCATTGCTATGGCAACTTGCGTCGCGATGAAAAGATCGACCCGACGGATACTCGCGTCTGCTGGACTTTCGTCAAGGACGTCGATGGCATTCCGGCCCGCTCGGTGACTTTCCACTTCGGTGCAGACGGGTTGAGACATATCACGATGGACTTTCCTCGCGATCAATGGCCGGCCGTTCTTGCCTGGTTCCAGCGTCAGCCGGGCGACCATGCGGGCACGTTCGGCCGGGATCAGGGCGGCGGCCAGATTGTCGGTCGTCGGGTGCCGACCGGCTTGTTGATGACGAGTGACCCGCATCTCCTGAAGTGGACCATGGTGACCTGGGATGCGAGAGAGCACTACACGGCGAGTGTGTGTGTCGCTGGTAGTGCACTTTCCCCGGATCAGCGACGACTCCTGTGCGACGACTGGGCCGCACCGACCGTGCGCGGCCCGTTTGCCCCGATCTAGGTTCTGCGGTCCCGCGGCACTGAGCGATAGCCGCTTACTCCGCGCCCTCGCCCAGCCCGTACTTCCGGATCTTGTCGTGCAGCGTCGTCTTGGCGATGCACAGCGCTTCGGCGCTGCGCGCGAGGCTGCCGTGTGTGCGGCGCAGGGCGTCGGCGATGAGGGCGCGCTCGAAGGCTTCGACGGTCTCGGCGAGCGGGCGCGGGCCTTCCTCGACGGCGTCGCCGAACGGCGGCGCGCTGCGCTCGATGCCGAGCACGCAGCGGTCGGCGACGTTGCGCAGTTCGCGCACGTTGCCTGGCCAGCGGTAACCGATGAGCTGGCGTGTGCAGGCCGGGTCGCACTCCGGGACCGGGCGGCCGTGGCGCGCGGCGGCTTGCAGCAGGAAGTGCTGGAAGAGCAGCGGGATGTCTTCGCGCCGCTCGCGCAGCGGCGGCAGGGCGATGGTGGCGACGCTCAGGCGGTAGTAGAGGTCGGCGCGGAAGCGGCCCTGGTCGGCGAGGCCGAGCAGGTCTTCCTTGGTCGCGGCGATGACACGGCAGTCGATCGGGATCGGCGTGTTCGAACCCAGCCGCTCCAGCGTGCGTTCCTGCAACACGCGCAGCAGCTTGATCTGCATGGCCACCGGCATCGCTTCGATCTCGTCGAGGAAGAGCGTGCCGCCGTTGGCGTGCTCGATCTTGCCGATGCGGCGTTTGGCGGCGCCGGTGTAGGCGCCGGCCTCGTGGCCGAAGATCTCGCTCTCGAACAGCGTTTCCGGCAGGCCGCCGCAGTTGATGGCGACGAAGTTGCCCTTGCGTCGCGCGCTCGCTTCGTGCAGGCAGCGCGCGACGAGTTCCTTGCCGGTGCCGGTTTCGCCCTGGATCAGCACGTCGGCAGCGCTGTCGGCCAGCCCGGCGATCATCTGCCGGACGCGCTGCATGGGTAGCGCGTTGCCGATCAGCCGTGCTTCGATCTGGTCGCGGCCTTCGAGCCGGTAGCGCAGGTCGCGTACTTCGATGACGAGGCGGCGTTTCTCCAGCGCGCGGCGTACGACTTCGACGAGATACTCGGGCGCGAACGGCTTCTGGATGAAGTCGTAGGCGCCGTCCTTCATCGCCTGCACGGCCATCGAAACGTCGCCGTGGCCGGTAATAAGCACGACTGGCAGTTCCGGGTCGATGGCCTGCACTTCGCGCAGGAAGGCCATGCCGTCCATGCGCGGCAGGCGGATGTCGCTGACGATGATGCCGCGAAAGTCCTTCTGCAGCCGGCGTTGTCCTTCCTCGGCGCTGCCGACGCTCTCGGTGGCGATGCCTTCGAGCTGAAGCGCCTGCTCGCAGCCGAGGCGGACGTCGGGATCGTCCTCGATGATGAGAACCTTCAGTGCGTCGCTCATGCGCTTGGTTGCTCCTTGGCCAGCGGGATGTTGAGAGTAAACAGCGCGCCGCCGTCCGGGTGGTTGGCGCCGGCGAGCGTGCCGCCGAAGTCGCGCACGATGCCGGCCGAGATGGCGAGGCCGAGTCCGAGGCCGACGCCGGCTTCCTTGGTCGTATAGAAGGGCTCGAAGAGGTGCATGATCGTTTCGTCTTCCAGACCCGTGCCGTGGTCGCGCACGATCAGCCGCGCTGTGCCGCCGGCGCGCGACGCGCTAATTTCGACCAGTGGTACTGGTTGCCCGTTCATTGCATCGAGGGCGTTGCCGATCAGATTGACGATCACCTGTTCGAGCCGGTTGGCGTCGCACAGCGCGAGCAGCGGCTGTTCGGGATATCGCGTCTCGATGCGCGCATGGCTGGTCGCCACGCGCTGCTCAAGCAGCGCGACGGCGTGGCCGACGACCTGGCAGAGATCGACCGCATTCAGTTGGCCGCTCGACTTGCGTGCGAAAGTCTTGAGCTGGCCGGTGATCTGTCCCATGCGGTCGACGAGCTGGCCGATGCGTTCGAGGTTGGCGCGAGCGGTCGTTTCGTCGCCGCGTTCGAGGAACTTGGCGGTGTTGCCCGAGAGCGTGCGCAGCGCGGCGAGCGGCTGGTTGAGTTCGTGCGCGATGCCGGCCGAGAGCTGACCGATGACGGCGAGCTTGCCGGCCTGCACGAGCTCGTTCTGCGCCGCCTGCAGCGTCTCCTCCGCGCGCGCGCGTTCGGCGATTTCCTCCTGAAGCTGCTGGTTGGCTGCCGACAGGTCGGCCGTGCGCTCCTTTACCTTGCGTTCGAGCTCGTCATGCGCCTTCTGCAATGCCTCGCGCGCCGCGAGGCGGTCGCTCAGGTGGCGTCGCCATTGCAGCACCATCATCACGAGGATGCCGAGCAGCAGCGTCGAGATGCCGGCGACGGCGGCGCGGATCGCGCTGATCTCGTCGACCGATTCGACGTGGCTGAAGACAGTCAGCGTCCACGGCGTGCCGGAGAGCGACTGCGACTGCGCGAGGAAAGGACCGGCGACGGCGAAGGTCGAAACGGTCTCCAGCGGGTCGCGCGCCACGCGGACGAGGCGGGCGCCGTGTCCGAGCACCGAGGTTTCGCGCACGCCGAGCGGTTGGAGCGCACGGCGGTTGTACTGCTGCGTGCGGTCGAAGGCGTTGCGCGTGGCTTCGTCGAGCGGACGCAGCGTGGTGAATTTCCAGTCGGGTACCGAACTGAGGATGACGACGCCGTTTTCATCGGCGACGAGCACCGGCGCTTCAACCGTCGACCACGACTTCTCCAGTTGGTCGAGGCCGACCTTGATGATGGCGACGCCGAGCGTGCGTTCGCCGTCGACCAAGGCCGACGAGAGGTAGTAGCCGGGCTCGCTGCGTGTCGTTCCGATACCGAAGAAGCGGCCGCTGCCGGTGGTCATCGCGTCGCGGAAGTAGGGGCGGAAGGAGAGGTCCTCGCCGACGTAGCTGTCGGCGCGCCGCCAGTTGCTCGAAACGAGGACGCGACCGGTGGTGTCGATGACGTAGATGGCGAGTGTGCCGGCGCGCTCATTGAGTTGTTCGAGGTAGCTGTTGATCTGCGCCGGCAGCTCCGGGCCACCCTTCTTCTGCAGCAGGGCGAGCACGTTGCGCTCGAGCCCGAGCGTCGCCGGAAAGTAGGCGTACTTGCCGATCTCGCGTTCGAGGCTGGCCGAGTAGAGATCTAGCCGGTGCCGACCCGTCGCCTGCAGTTCGGTGAGTCCCATGCCCTGGCTCACCTGGTACGTCGTCCACGACACGGCCGCGATCAGGGTCGCAAAAGCGAGAAGCAGGCCGGCGAGTCGCCAGGGGTGACGGATGCGCATGGAGTCGGGCACGGGACGGGCTTTCAATTCTAGCAGTGGTGTTTTCGACAAAAGGGCAGCCAAAAGAAAAACTGCCCCGGAGTGGCCGGGGCAGTTTCGTGGTGCTTGGTTACGGCCGCTGGGTTGGAGCGGAATCGCTGAAGCGGCGCGTCACTATTGCCACTTCGCCAGCTCGAGCTCGCCTTCCGACTTGGCGACGATCGCGCTGCCGGCCATGTCGCCACCGACGTTGAGGCAGGTACGGCCCATGTCGAGCAGCGCGTCGATGCCGAGGATCATCGCGTAGGCGGCGGCAACGGCCGAGCCGGCCTCAACCTTCATGCCGATCGACTCGAGCACCATCAACAGCATGATCGCGCCGGCGCCCGGTACCCCGGCCGTGCCGATGCTGGCCAGCGTGGCGGTGATGATGACGGTGAGCTGCTGGTCCATGGTCAGCGGGTTACCCGTCGCGTAGCCGATGAACATCGCGCAGACGCCAAGGTAGATCGCCGTACCGTCCATGTTGATGGTGGCGCCGAGCGGCAGCGTGAAGGAGCAGATGTTGCGCGGGATGCCGAGCTTTTCTTCGGAGCAGCGCATCGTCACTGGCAGCGTGCCGCCCGAGGAGCGCGTGACGAAGGCGGTGATCATCGCCTCGTTGGCGCCCTTGAGGAACTTGAAGAAGCCGAGGCCGGCGACGGCCATGATGCCGCCGTAGCTGATGACCAGATGCACCAGCAGACCGACATAGACGGTCAGCGTCACGAAGAGCAGCGGGCCGAGCGCCTTGGCGCCTTGCTGCGCGAAGACCATGGCGATCAGGAAGAAGACGCCGATCGGTGCGTACTCCATGATGCCGCGCACGATCTTGTACATCGTCTCGGCACCCGCATTCACCAGCTGGAACAGCGTGTCCGCGCCCTTGGCGACGACCGGATCCTTCGAGTCCTTGACGTAGGCGATGGCCAGCCCGAAGAGCACGGCGAAGAAGATGATCGGCAGCACGTCGCCCTTGGCCAGAGATTCGGCCGGGTTGGTCGGCACGATGTTGAGCAGGATCTGCGAGATCGTCGGCGATTCAGCAGCCTTGCCCTGTACGGCAGCGTCACCGACGATGCCCATGCCGGCACCCGGCTGGAAAACATTGGCGAAGGCCAGGCCGATGGCAACCGCCAATGCCGAAGTGGCAAGGTAGTAGGCCATGATCTTGACGCCGACCCGACCAAGGCGCGACGGTGCGATGCTGGCCGCACCGGCGATCAGCGAAAAGAGAATGACCGGCACAACGATCATCTTGAGCAGGCGGATGAACAGGTCGCCGAAGAACTTGGTGTTATCGACGAATGCCTTGGCTGTATCCGGGCTGCCGTAGCCCAGCGCGATGCCGACGACGGCGCCGGCGATGAGGCCGATCAGAATCCGCGATAGCAGATTCGATTTGAAGTACCAACTCAACATTGTTAGACCCTCCTGTGGTTATGCAAAAAGACGAAACGAAAAAAACGGATCAGTTCTCGAACTTGGGATTGATCAGGTTCTCGAACGAGAACACCTCTTCCCAGCGCTCCTCGGTCAGCAACTGGCGCTCGCTGACCACCACCGCATGCAGCGATTTGCCCGTCTGGTGGCATTCGCGCGCGATCTCGGCGCACTGCTTGTAGCCAAGCAGCGGCTTCAGCACGGTGATGATGCCGAGCGAGTTGAGCACGACGTCGCGCGAGTGCTCGACGTTGGCGGTGATGCCCTGCACGCAGTTCACGCGCAGGCTGTTCACCGCGTTCTCCATCGTCGAGATCGACTTGAACAGCGCGTAGGTGATCACCGGCTCCATGACGTTCAACTGGAGCTGGCCGGCCGACGCGGCGAGCGTCACCGTGAGGTCGAGGCCAATGACGAGGAAGCTAGTCTGATTTACCACTTCCGGAATCACAGGATTGACCTTGCCCGGCATGATCGAGCTACCCGGCTGCATCTGCGGCAGGTTGATCTCGTTCAGGCCGCAGCGCGGACCGGAGGAAAGCAGGCGGATGTCGTTGCAGATCTTGGTCAGCTTGGTCGACGTACGCTTCAGCACGCCGGAGAGCAGCACGTAGGCGCCGGTATCCGAGGTGGCCTCGACGAGGTCGCTGCCGAGGATGAATTTGCAGTCGGTGAGTTCGGAGAGGTACTTGGTCGCCAGTTCCGGATAGCCGGGCGCGGCGGTGACGCGCGTACCGATCGCCGTCGCGCCGAGGTTGATCTCATGCAGGAACTGGCGGACTTCCGCGATGCGCTCGACTTCCTCGCCGATCGTCGTGCCCCAGCCGTGGAATTCCTGCCCGAGCGACATCGGCACCGCGTCCTGCAAGTGCGTGCGGCCCATCTTCAACACCCGCTCGAACTCCTTGCCCTTGGCGAAGAAGGCGCTCTGCAGCTTGCGCAGCGCTTCCATATAGCTGGAGAGGCGCAGGATCAGCGAGAGGCGGAACGCGGTGGGATAAACGTCGTTGGTCGACTGGCCGAAATTCACGTGGTCATTCGGATTGACGTACTGGTACTCGCCCTTCTGGTGGCCGAGCTGTTCGAGCGCGAGGTTGGCGATCACCTCGTTGGCGTTCATGTTGGTCGACGTCCCGGCGCCGCCCTGGATGAAGTCGGTGATGAACTGGTCGCGCATCTCACCGGCGATCAGCCGGTCGCACGCCGCGATGATCGCATCGGCGACGCGCCCGTCGAGCACGCCCAGATCGCGATTGGCCATCGCTGCCGCCTTCTTCACATAGCCGAAGGCCATCACGAAATACGGCTCGCTCGACATCGGCGTGCCGGTGATATGAAAGTTGTCCTTGCCGCGCTGGGTCTGGACCCCGTAATAAGCATCGGCCGGAATCTGCTTCTCGCCGAGGAAATCCTTTTCGATTCGGTAGTTCGTACTCATCGTGCACTCCTGCAATCGGGTGGCGGCGGATTCCGCGTGATCGGTCGAACGGGAATACAGCCGTGCCGCAACTGAGCGGCAGGGCTCTAACAGCATGGAGCGTGCCAGCCTTTGAGTAAGCTAAGCGACTGATTGAGTGAGGAAAATAGCGGTCTTATCGGCGGTCGTTCGGATTGCCGGATGGGCACCGGTAAAGTGCGTTCGGAAAACCGAACGCTGGTCAGGGTTGAGCAGTGGTGTTTGAGCGACCGCAGACGGAGGGGAGTTCTAGACGTGGTCTGTCCCCGGTTTTGGTTGCCGGTTATACCAGCAATGCGGTGACTGCCATGAGCAAAGTTGCTGCGCCGAACGTTGCCACAAAGTACTCATTGTGCGGGCTTGGCGCGCGTCGAGGATAGCGACCAAGCGTCATGAGACGTAGTACAAGCCAGCCAGGCCAGTAAAAAAGTCCGACAAGCATTGCCTCAAGCACGAACGAGATGATTGCATCCAGCACTGACGCTCCGATATCTCATATGGGGCTGCTATTTTGCAATGCCCAGGAATACGGCCAAACAACGCTCCACCTCGCTCATGGAATCCGCGTCAATGTGTCCGAAGACTGGCCCAAGCTTGTCCCGCTTCACCGTCATCGCCTTGTCGACCATGACTTGCGAGGGCTTCTGCAAGCCGTTCTCGGCGTTCGGTTGAAGCGTGATACGTAACAGCGGTGCAACAACAAGTGTGCTTGTCACCGGCAGTACGGTCACGGTGGCGTGTTCGTCGAACTGATCAGCCTGGATCATCAATGCGGGTCTTGGTTTCCCGAAGTCGCCTTGCATGGCGATGGTCACAAGGTCGCCCCTCCTCATTCCGTCCAGCCATCCACGTCAGCCAGTGCTTCATCCATGAAGTGTTGCAGGTCGCCGTCGACCGCGTCTGCCTGTGCGACAAGCCTGGATTGGCGGCGGCATTCTTCAGCGAAGTTCGGACGGCGTGTATCCGGTACCCAAATCTGTACCGGTCGCAACCCCGCCAAGCGTAGGGCGTCGCGGTGCTTCTGGACGCGGGAATTGACGTGTGTCATGTCGGTCTCCTGTTGTGTTGCATGTAACAGTTTAAGCACGTCCTTTGTTACATGCAACAACCCTGACGAAGCGCTACCCCAAAATGGGATACGTTCGATTCTTATCCCTCGGACACGGGCAGCAAGCGCACCCGAGTCTCGTCAAAGGCGATCGAAACTCTCGATCCTTCCACCGGCACCCGGCTCATGGACGGATCGTCGATCTGGACAAGGATCTCGCCGTATTCCGTCGCGACGAAGCTCTCGACGCTGGAGCCGAGATAGACGTTGGTCGAGACAGTGCCATCACAGGCGCCTTCGCCTGCAGGGCCAAGACGGAGCGACTCCGGGCGCGCCATCAGCAGCGCTTTCTTGCCGACGCCCGGTGCCATCGAACCGGCCGTCACCGGCTTGCCGTTGAGCGTGCAGGCGATCGGGCCTGCGCCCGCATTAGCGCTGTCGACGACCTCGACCGGGAAGAACGCGACCTTGCCGACGAAGCCGGCGACGAACTGCGAATCGGGGCGCTCGTAGATCTGCGAAGGCGGCCCGACCTGTTGGATTACGCCTTCCTTCATGACGACGACGCGGTCTGAGAGACTCATCGCTTCGACGCGGTCGTGCGTCACGTAGATGGCGGTGATGCCGAGCGTCTTCTGGATGCGCCGGATCTCGACGCGCATCTGTTCGCGCAGCAGCGCGTCGAGATTGGAGAGCGGTTCGTCGAGCAGCAGCACCTGCGGACGCACGACAAGGCTGCGCGCCAGCGCGACGCGCTGCTGCTGCCCGCCGGACAAGCGACCCGGAGAACGTCTGGCCAGTGCCTTGAGACCGACGAGATCGAGCGCTTCCATCACGCGCGTTTCGAGCTCCGCCGTCGCGATCTTGCGCACACGCAGGCCGTAGGCGACGTTGTCGAAGACGTCGAGATGCGGGAACAGGCCGTACGACTGGAAGACCGTTGCGGTGGCGCGGGCGTTGGGCGGCAGGTAGGTCACGTCCTCGCCGCCGATGCGGATGCGGCCCTTGGTCGGCAGTTCGAAGCCGCCAATCATGCGCAACATGGTTGTCTTGCCGCAGCCGGACGGCCCTAGCAACGTGACGAGTTCGCCGCCGCCGACTTCCAGTTGTGCATCGCGCACGGCATGTACGTCCGATTTCGTCTTGGCGTCCCGGAAGGTCTTGGTCACCTGTTCGAGGTACACCGGTACGGATTTCTGCTCCATGGATTCCTCTTGATTGTTCTTGTCGGTCTTTACTGCACGGTCACCGTCTTCTCGAGATGCTCGCTCTTCCTCACGACAATGCGCATCAGGCCGAACACGGCGAGGACGATGAAGATGAGCGCCGTGGCCAGCACGCTGGCCAACCCGAAACGGATGTTCTCGGAGAAGTTATAGATCTGGATGGTGATGTGATACCACTTGGCGCTGATCAAGAAGACGATGGCGCTGACCGCCGTCATCGAGCGCACGAAGGTGTAGGACATGCTCGAAATGAACGCCGGCCGGATCAGCGGCAGGATCACCGTGCGGAACACCGTCGGCTGGTCGGCGCCGAGGTCGGACGCCGCTTCCTCGATCGACGGGTCGATCTGGCGCAGCGTCGCGACGCCGCCCTCCAGCCCAACTGGCAACTCGCGAATCACATAGCAGATGACGAGGATCGCGCCGGTGCCGACGAGCAGGAACGGGGGCTCGTTGAAGGCAAGGATGTAGCTGATGCCGATCAGCGTTCCCGGCACCGCGAACGGCGTCATCATCAGCGCTTCGAGCATGCGCTTGCCGGGGAACTGTTTGCGCACCACCAGCACGGCGCCGATCATCGCGATGAAGCCGGCGATCGGCGTTGCGATGCCGGCCAGCGTCATCGTCGAGATCATCGCGTGCGTGCCGCGCTGCAGGGCTTCGACGATGTTCGCCGTGGTGAAGGTGTAGTCGATCCCCCAGTTCTTGACGAAGCAACCGGCGACGATCGTGCCGTAGAGCGAGACGATGAACAGGCTGGTCAGCGCGACGAAGCCGAGCAGGAAGAGGCGCGTCGGCTTCGATGCCAGATCGGAGAGCCGCCCGGACGGCTTGCCGGTGACGACGACGAAGGATTTCTTGGCGACCCAGGCGCGTTGTGCGAAGAACGCGGTGAGTGTCGGCAGGAGCAAGAGGATCGAGAGCGCCGCGCCGTTGCCCAACCGGTTCATTCCGGTGACTTCGATGTAGGACTCGACCGACAGTACGCGGAAACTGCCCGCGAGCAGCAGCGGATTGGCAAAGTCGGCCAGCGAGTTGGTGAACACCAGCAGCCACGACGACAGGATGCCCGGCATGGTCAGCGGCAAGGTCACGCGCATGAAGGTCTGCCAGCGCGTTGCGTTGAGGTCGAGGCTCGCGTCTTCCAGCGTCGAGTCGATGGCGTCGAGCACGCCGGCCAGCGTCAGGAAGGCGATCGGGAACATGGAGATCGTCTGCACCAGTCCCAGCCCGCCGAGTCCGTAGATGCTGAAGTTCTCCAGCCCGAGCAGCCCCTTGGTGATCAACCCGTTGTTGCCGAAAAGCAGGATGATCGACAGCGTGAGCGAGAACGGCGGCGAGATCACCGGCAGCGTCGCCAGTGCCGTCACCAGCTTCTTGCCGCGCATGCTGGTGCGCGATACGAAGAAAGCAAAGATGAAGCCGATGATCGTCGACAGCGTCGCGGTCAGGGCGCCGAGCTTGATCGACCCGGCCAAAGCGCCCAGGTACTGCCGGTTGGTCAGGATCTCTTTCCAGATCGCCAGCGTGAAGCGGCCTTCCTGCACGAATGTCAAGCGTAGCGCCTCGAACAACGGGTAGGCGACGAAAAGCAGAACGATCGCGAAGAGCACCAGGATCGCGTAGCCGGTCGGCGGATCGCGCGAGAAGGTGGCGATGCCGAAACCGAGTGCGAAGACGAAGAAGGCGATCAGCGCGAGCGCGTAGGTCAGGTTGTTGAACGAGGTAAGCACGCTCTCGTCGACTGCGGCGACGATGATGCCGACCGCCGTGTCGCCTTCCGCGTTGACCACCGGAGCGAACATCAGCAGCGACTCGGCGGTACCCAGCCGAACGGCTTCAGGCAGAACAAAGGTCTCGAGATAGGCGGCGGCCTCGATGCCGTGCTTGAACGCCGCGTCTTCCTGACTTGCTTGCCAGAGCGCCTGCAGTTCGGCATTCCGCGTGAAGACCTGGACTTCGTCGACCTCGGGGATGCCGCGCACGTACAGCAGATGAAGATTCGGGTAGCCCTTTTGCGCTTCGTCGAGCCACGCCTCGGCGTCGCCGTCTTCCATCGGCGCGGTACGCGCCAGCGCGGTGAGCAGATCCTTCTTGTCCTGCAGGACGGTCTTCTCGTAGCTCGCGCGCAGGACGGAGAACATCCAGGCATCCACGACGAGAAACACCAGCGCGGCGACGAGAAAGACGAGTACGTTTTTCTTCGTAAACAGGACAGCCTCCCGGCAAAAACAACCCGGAGCGTGCAGGGCTCCGGGCGGGCTTTCAGGTCAATCAGGACTCATCAACTCGCTTATTGAAAATCGTAGAAGTGCCGACTACCTGTCCCCCGTTCGTGGTGAGCCTGTCGAACCATGAACAGGCACACTGCGCGGTATCCCGCCCTTCGACAGGCTCAGGGCGAACGGCGATATCGAACTGTCAGTCACTTTCACGAACGTCAAAAACCAACTTGAGTTGAGATCAGCGCTTGGAACCGATTTCCTTGGTCCAGCGGTCGAGCAGGCGGTTCTTGTTGTCGGCGTCCCACTGCAGATCCTGTTTCACCGTCTTCACGTCGTCGAGGCTGAACGCCACCGGGTTCTTTGTCGCCAGCTTGGAGAGCGGTACGACGTACCACTGGCCGATGATGTCCTGCGCTGTCTTCGAGAGAATCCAGTCGTACAGTTTCTTCGCGTTGACCGCGTCCTTGCCGCCCTTGATCAGCGACATCGACGCGACCTCGTAGCCGGTACCTTCCTCCGGAATCGTGATGACCACCGGCGCGCCTTCGACCTTGAGCTTGACCATGTCGTGCGCGTAGCCGATGGCGACCGGGATCTCGCCGATCGCGACGCTCTTGCCGCCGGCGGCGCCGGACTTGGTGTATTGGTCGATGCTGACGTCGAGCTTCTTCAGGTAGTCGAAGGTTTTCTCTTCGTCGCCGTTATACACGTAGCGAATGGTGGTGATGACGTTGTAGGCCGTCCCCGATGTCGTCGGATTGGCAACGCGAATCTTGCCCTTGAACTCGGGTTTGAGCAGATCGGCCCAGGATTTCGGCGCCGTCAGCCCCTGCTCCGACGCCACCTTCGCGTTGGTGATGAAACTGAGCGGGCCGACATACAGCCCGATCCAGAAATTATCCTTGTCGCGGTATTGCGCGGCGGTGTTGCTCGCCAGGCGTGACTTGTATGGTGTGGTCAGACCTTTTGCCTTGGCGCTCATGTGATTGAGGCCGACGCCGCCGACCCAGATCGACGCCTGCGGATTTGCCTTCTCGGCTTCGAGCCGCGTTTCTACCTCGCCGCCCGCCAAGCGCTGCCAATTGACCTTGATGTTCGTTTCCTGCTCGAACTGCTCGAAGAGCTGCTTGGCGAGCGGTTCCTCAAGTGTCGTGTAGGCGCCCACGGAACTCTGGCCGAAGGCCAGCGTGGCAGATGTGATACCAACGGCAAACAGCGCTAGCTTTGTCATCTTTCTCTCCACTGATGATTAGAACGAAGGCCTTTGGCGCGATGAGAACATCCGGGTGTGCTATCGACAAGCGATGCATCTCCGTCGCCAGTTCGACGTCATTCTGCGCCGATTCCAATCATTTGGTTAGCGTCGATCCTGCGAACTGTGTTGCCTCAGGTGGCATCCCACACCGGCCGGCCGAGAAAACCGGCGAGTCTTTCGGCGTCATCACGCAGCCGCACGACGTCGCCATGATCGGTGACGTTGATGCGGTCGCCATTTTTCAGGACCAGACTCAATTCGTAGCTGGAAAACGACCGCGATTGGAGACTGCCGGTTCCGCCACCGCAGTATTCCGACAGGAGCTGTATGGCGTGGATGCGATCAAAGCCGGTACGTTCGCCTTTGCCGGTGTAGGCGCGGGATGCTCTGTCGAACGTCATCGTTCCGAGGTATTGCGCCGAGTAATACAGGCCAATGAGCGAAAACACGCTGCACATGGCGAGGATGAGCAGCATCGTCGGCGGAATGTTCCCGAGCGGGAAGGGATGCCGGAAGTAGAAAAACACCGCCATCAGCGGCCCGGAACCGACGAAGGCCGCTGCGACCAGCCAGGACGTCAGGGTAGGCTTGAACGACAGACGCTGGCTCCCTTGCTGCACGAGTTGGTGCGTTCGGAAGTTTGTTCCGCCGCGCTTCGCCGGATGCCAGGCTGTTGTCAGGGCAACGGGGTCGTTCAGTGTAGCGGGGTCGAACCACTCGATGTTCTGGTGCAATTGCGAGATCGCCGTGATCAGACGCTCGAACATGTGGATATCCCTGTGTGTTATCGGTTACCCGCGAACTTATCACCGACGAGGGAGGACATGGAAGGTGAGTCGTGAAATCCGGAACCATCGATGTTCGAGTACGGTGAGGCCGGCCACCCGGACCGGGTCATCGTCGTTCAGCTCAGAAGGATCAAAGTCGGGCTCTGGCCTTCGAACAAGACGAATCCGGTTGGTGCAGCGCCGGTTTTCTTGTCGTCCATTGGCATGACAAAACGAATTGAGGCAGCGATACTTTCTTGCTATTTCCACTGCTCAAGCGTTGCGCGGATCCTCGAACGGAATCGCTCAACCTTCACGCAGGTCAGCGACTCGGCCTTGTAAAGCGACAGCATCTCGAACCGACAGTTACGCGCGCAGGCCCCCAGTAGTGCGATCTTCAGCACGCGCTTGACTGGCTGCCACAAGATGAAGGTATCAACCCACCACGGTGAGCCGAGCGTGGTAACGGCAAGCATGCGTCGAAGCTTGCCAAGCCGCGGCTTGATCGGCCCGAGATCCGACGCATGATCGTAGGCGACGCCGGGCGCCCATACCCGATCGAACCAGCCCTTCAAAATGGCCGGGAAGCCGAACCACCACGTCGGAAACACGAGAACGATGGCCTCGGCATCGAGCAATTGCGCGATTCTCGATTGCAGGGCCCCCGCATCGAAAGTCGCTCCGTAGTAGCTCCGGCGCTCGCTTGCGGTGAGCGCAGGCGAGAACTCCGTCTGGTACAGATCTTCGACCAGAACCTCGTGCCCTTGTGCGCTCAAGGTATCGATCGCCGTGCGTGCGAGCGCATGGCACAGGTTATCGGGCAATGGATGGGCGATGACGACGAGGCATTTCATGGTGCATGGATTGCAATATGGCCAGCAGTCTGCGCAGGCTAACACCCGCGAGGGGGCCGAGCCAGTATTCCAATAGGGGTCGATCAGAAAGATGACAAGTGTTTCCGGCCCGTTGCCCTTCTCGCGTCAGGCTCATCAAGTGAAGCGCTACAGATGTGGCGAGCAGCGCCAGAAGAAAGCGTCGGACCCCTCCCTGGCGATCAGGCTCGTGCGTGGGGTGGATATGGACTATTCTCACCCAATGTAACCTGTCAATCGCCCCTCTTGCTTTCCGCAGCGGCAGACGCTGGAGAGGCATGCGGAATAGCCCGGAGTTCACCATGGCATCAAAGCGTTCGCGTTGTACCTTGTCCTTGCCCATACTTCTGCCCAGCCTGTTGCTGATCGGCTTGCTGCTTCTGGTCTGTGCGGCGGCGCCAGGTGAGGCGGGACGCTTCTTCGGATTCGGGCAAAAGTGGATCGCCCAGCATTTCAGCTGGTTCTATGTCCTGGCGGTCGGTATGTTCCCGATCCTGCTCCTTTGGCTCGCATTCAGCGACTATGGCCGAATTCGCCTTGGCCCGGACGACGCCCGGCCCGAATTCAGCTTTGCCTCCTGGCTGGCGATGCTGTTCGCGGCAGGAATGGGCATTGGTCTGATGTACTTCGGCGTCGGCGAGCCGATGATGCACTTCCTGGCGCCGCCTCAGGCTACGGCGTCGACGCCGGCAGCAGCGCGTGAAGCAATGGTGACGACCTTCTTTCATTGGGGATTCCATGCCTGGGCGATCTACGCCACCGTCGGTTTGGTACTGGCCTACTTCGGTTTCCGCTATAACCTGCCGCTTACGATCCGTTCGGGGCTGTATCCGATCTTCAAGGAGCGTATCCGCGGTCCGATCGGGCATGCGGTTGACGTCTTTGCGTTGGTTGGCACCATTTTCGGTATTGCGACCACGTTGGGTTACGGTGTGCTCCAGCTTTCAGCCGGCATCACACGCCTGACCGGGATCGATACGTCTGGCGATCCATTCCGTTTTGCCCTGATTGGCGTAGTGGTCGGTCTGGCCGCGATTTCGGCGGTCAGCGGTCTCGACAAGGGGGTGCGCCGATTGTCGGAATTGAACTTGGCGCTGGCGATTGCGCTATTGCTGTTCGTTCTGTTCGGCGGACCGACCGAGTTCATACTCGGGGCCTTGGCCGAGAACATCGGCAACTATGTTTCGCAACTCGCACAGTTGTCCTTCCGCACGTTCTCCTACAGCGAACCGAACCAGAGTGGATGGTTTGCTGACTGGACACTGCTGTACTGGGCCTGGTGGATCTCCTGGTCGCCCTTTGTCGGCTTGTTCATTGCCCGCATCTCGAGGGGGCGAACGCTACGAGAATTTGTCCTTGGCGTTCTATGCGTGCCGACCGCCTTCAATCTGCTGTGGATGACTGTTTTTGGCAACAGCGCAATCTGGCTGACCATGCAGGGCGGTCAGCAGACGCTCGCGGAAACCGCAGGCAATGTCGATGCCCTGCTGTTCAACTTCTTCGACTTGCTGCCGGGTTCGGACATCACCGCAGCACTCGCTGTACTGCTGATCAGCATATTCTTCATTACCTCCGCAGATTCCGGCGCTTTCGTCATCGATAACATCGCGACTCAAGGTAACCAGAACTCACCCGTCTGGCAGCGTTTGTTCTGGGCCTTCCTGCTGGGGCTGACCGCCGGAATCCTGATGGCGACGGGAGGCCTCGGAGCGTTGCAGTCGATGACGCTGATTGCTGCGCTACCCTTCGCCGGAATCATGCTGCTGCTCTGCTACAGCCTGTGGCGCGGTTTGCAGGCCGACTTGACCCACTCGACCCGACGCCTGTCGCCGGCCTCCGACTTCTGGAGCGGCCGTCATTGGCGCACCCGGCTCGACTGGCTGATCCGCCATACCGGGCCGGAAGAAGCCATGCAGTTCATCGAGCAGACGGCCTTGCCGGCCCTGCGGGGAATCAGTGTGGAACTGAACGAGCGCGGTTTGGCCAGCCGGATCGAATCTGAACCGCAAGGACAGTTGGCCCTGATCGTTCCGCAGCAAGGGCGGCGCGATTTCTGTTACGGCATGCGTATCGAGTCCCACGCTACGCCGGCCTTTAACCCGCTTGCCGCAGCCCGTAGCGGCGATGCGGCGGCGCAGGTTTGCGAAGTCGTCACCTTCTTCGCGGACGGGCGGGCTGGCTACGATGTCCAGTATTTGACCCAGGACGAAGTCAGTGCCGATGTCCTGCGCCAATATGAGCGCTATCTGCACTTGATCCAGAGCGAACAGGCCGAGTTGCTGAACTCGGCACCCGAGCATCGGCCCGAGTAGGCAAACACGTACGCCGCGCACGAATCGTGGGCGGCGTACTCTTGATCGTCTCGAACGACTCAGCCGCCAAACAGCTTGTTGGCCGTCTCGGCGATCAGCTTGCCCTGATAGCGCGCGCCGTCCAGTTCGAGGGCGCTGGGCTGGCGTTGCCCTTGGCCGCCGGCGATTGTGGAGGCGCCGTAAGGGCTGCAACCTGCGATCTCATCGAGCGTCATCTGCCCCTGGAAACTGTAGGGCAGTCCGACGATGACCATGCCGAAATGCATCAGGTTGGTGATCACCGAGAAGAGCGTCAGTTCCTGGCCGCCGTGTTGTGTGGCGGTCGAGGTAAACGCGCCGCCGACCTTGCCGTTCAGCGCGCCACGGGCCCATAGGCCGCCGGCCTGGTCGAGGAAGCTCGCCATTTGTGATGGCATGCGGCCAAAGCGAGTCGGCGTTCCGACGATAATTGCGTCGTATTCGGGTAGTTCGGCGACGGTCGCGACGGGCGCCGCCTGATCGAGTTTGAAATGGGCGCCCTTGGCGATGTCTTCCGGAACCGTCTCGGGGACACGCTTGATGTCGACGGTGGCGCCCGCAGATCGGGCACCCTCGGCCACGGCCTGCGCCATCGTCTCGATATGACCGTAGCTTGAGTAGTAGAGGACAAGGACTTTGGACATAAGGACTCCTTTGAGGATTGCGCCTGTTGAATCGCCGGCCGCATCGCGAACTTGAGCGTCCCGGATTTTCAGTTCGCCAGGGTTTGCGCCGTCAGCGAACCGTTGCCGTTCATTGCAGAGTAGTCGACCGGAGGGCTTTCTTCTTCCTTCTCGGCAGACGTAAGCGCCTGCCCATTCGGGTCAAGTGCCAGATGTCTCCGCAGGAGTCTGTCCCAATCGCCCGCAGCGATAGTCGCTTACCGCCTGATAGATCTCCTTCTGCGTGTTCATGACGAATGCACCGTATTGCGCGATCGGTTCGTTGAGCGGCCGTCCGGCGAGCAACAAGACCCGCGCGTCGACGGCAGCCTCGATCGCTACGCCATCAGACTGCGGATCGTTCGCAAGAATTCCCATGTTGTGAGCCGGAACTTCTTGACCGCCGATCGTCACGCTCCCGCGATAGGTAAAGATGAAGGCGTTGTCGTCCTTGGGCAGCGTTTGTTCGAAGCGCGATCCGGCGGGTAGCTGTAGATCCAGGATGAGCGGTGCGGTGGCTTCGCGAGTGACAGCGCCTTTGACGCCGTGAGTCTCGCCCGCGATTACGGTAACCCGTACGCCAGCGGAGGTCGTGAAGCAGGTCAGGTCCTCGGCTGCGAAGTCGCAGGACTTCGACGCGGCCGTCTTGTCGTGCTTGGGTACGTTGAGCCAGAACTGGAAGCCTTCCATCACGCCGTGTTCCTGCTGCGGGATTTCGGTGTGGATGACGCCGCATCCAGCGGTCAGCCATTGCACGCCGCCCGGCTCCAGTGTGCTTTGCCGGCCAGTGTGGTCACGGAAGCGCATGCGCCCCGCGATCATGTAAGTCACGATCTCGTGTCCGCAGTGGGGATGATCTGTCACCTCTTCGTGGCACTCGTCCTGAGCTTCGCGGTAAAAGGCGTCGAACATCAGGAACGGATCGAGACGGCTTTGCAGGCATTGGGTCAACACCCGCTTGAGCTTGACCCCTGTGCTGCTGCAAGAACACCGCCCGGCAACCAGTTGCTCAAGATTGCGCGTCTGGTTGACCGGGACGGAGTGAAGGGGCGAAGTCATCGTGGTGTTCAAAGTGGATACGCGTTTTGAAGAAGGGGCCCCAGGCAGTTGCCCGATAGAGGACAACTGTCAGGGGCATTCACTCAGGAGTTCTTAGGATAGCTGTTCGGATAGAACTCGTTAAGCTTCTTCGTCGTGCTACCTTGCGTGACTAGGATATCGCCGGTGCGCTTGGCTTCAGCCAACTCGGCGAGTACTTGTTCGCGGGTCAGCCCAGGAGCGGCGATCTTGGCCGGATAGTCGTTCGGATAGAACTCGTTAAGTTTCTTGGTCGTGCTGCCTATAGTGACCACGAGTTCGCCGGTGCGCTTGGCTTCAGCCAGTTCCGCCAAAACCTGTTCTCGCGTCAAACCTGGCGCTGCAGCCTTGGCCGGGTATAGGTTGGGATGGAGTTCATTGAGCATCTTGCCGGTGCGACCATCCATGATGTCACCGGTGCGCTGTGCTTCGGCCAGCTCGGCGAGCACTTGTTCGCGAGTCACGGAAGTGGCGGGTCCTGCGGCGAAGGCGCTACCGGCAGAAAGGGCGGCCAAGGCGAAAGCGACGCTGGAGAGAAGTTTGGTGTTCATGATGTGCTTCCTTATTCAGAGGGTTCATTAAAAAAGTCGTTGGGCAAGCGAAGAAGACCGGGGGGGCTGACTTCGCTACGTTGAGGCGCTTGGTTGTTTGCGTCTCAGCGATGGGCGTACTTTATTGTTGTCTCAGGGTCGCCGGAAGCCGTCAAAACGGATAACATCGTTCCATCTATGGAACAATTGAATCCCAACGATCTGCTGATCTATGCCCGAGTCGCCGAAGCGGGCAGCTTCAGCCGGGCGGCCGAACGGCTCGGTTTGCCCAAGTCGACCGTCTCGCGACGTGTCGCACACCTCGAGGAACTACTCGGGGAACGGCTGATGGTGCGTTCCACACGACGTTCGACTTTCACCGAGTTCGGCCTGCAACTGCTTGAACACGCGCGCCTGGTTGCCGACGAAGTGGATTCCGTCACGGCCTTGAGCGCGCATCGGCAGGTGCAGCCGACGGGCCGCCTGCGTGTCTCTATGCCGAGTGAAGTCGCCGTACTTTTTCTGCAGGACATGCTGGCCGCATTTCTGGCCTTGCACCCGGCCGTCTCCCTGGAACTGGACCTGTCCGCGCGGCGCGTGGACCTGCTGGCCGAGGGTTTCGATATCGCGTTGCGCTTCGGGGATCTACAGGATGACGCGCAGCTCGCCGCCCGCCGTCTGGCCGAGATCCCCAACGGTCTTTACGCGGCCTCCTCTTACCTGAGTGAGTACGGCGAGCCGGTCACGCCCGACGACCTGGACGCGCACAAGTCGGTGCTCATGCTGGGGCGCAACTATGAGCCGCTCAAGTGGACGTTGACCAAAGGGCAGCAGCGTTGGGAAGGTGCGCCGCCGTCAAACTTCTCCGCCAATTCGCCAGGGCTGCTGGTGCGCATGGCGCTGAATGGCTCTGGCATCGTCGCCGCGCCGGACCGATTTGCCGAGCCCCACGTCCGTGCTGGTACGCTTCGGCGTGTTCTCCCGGATTGGGGTGTGCCGTCGGTGACGGCATGGGCTGTCTTCGTCGGGCGTCGCCTGATGCCGAGCAAGACGCGCGCGTTCATCGACATGCTGCAGCACGCGCTGAACGATGAATCGAACGGTCCGTGGATGGGGCCATGAAGCTAGTCGCCGAGGTGATGACGTCGGGAGCGGTTACCCTCGCTAGCCCTTCGGAATCGACCGGTATTCCGACGGAGAACAGTTGTGCACGCGCCGGAAGCAGCGTGAGAAGTAGAGCGGGTCGTCGAAGCCGAGTTCGGCGGCGATGACCTTGATCGGGTGGTTCGTCGAGTCGAGCAGGTAGCCGGCGCGTTGCATCTTGAGGCGAACGAAGTAGTCGAGCACGGCGAAACCGGTCTTCTTCTTGAAGACGGCGGCGAAGTGTGAAGGCGACATCTTGGCTTGTTCCGCGAGGTCGGCGACGCGGATCTGGCCGTCGAGGTTCTGTTCCATCAGGCTCAATGTACGCTCGACACGCGCCGCGACGCTGACGCCACCACTATCGGGTCGCGCCGCGCTGAGCGCCAGCCGGGCGACCAGGCGGCCGAGCGAGAGCGAGGCGTCGAGCAGGATCGCCGAAGCGTAGCCACGCGATAGCTGCGAGATGATCGCCTCGTAGAGCGGCGGCAGCGCCGGGTCGAAGCCGGGCGTGAACAGCGGGCGGGCAACGTCGACGCTAAGCATCTGCGCGACGCGGCCGGTTCTTGCGCCAGCCATGTGCACCCAGTAGATCGTCCATGGATTGTCATCCTTGGCGCCATACGCGTGCGGCTCGCCCGAGGGAATGGCGATTGCCTGCCCCGGCTGCACGCGCCAGTTCATGCCGCCCATCTCCAGCCAGCCCTCGCCTTGCAGGCAGTGGATCAGCACCAGCTGTGGCGTTCCTTCCGGGCGTTCGACGTAATGCCATTGCGCTTGCGGGTAGAAGCCGGCGTCGCTCGGCAGCAGTGACAGGATCGGGTCGTCGTCGAGCCACGCAGCGACGACGGGGCGCGGCAGCACGGCGGAGCGCTGGCCGGGGAAGCCTTCGCGGATGTGGTGTGTGTTGTCAGTGTCGGTGATGTTCATGTGCTGCCCTGAGAAGATCAGAGGATCGTCCATGACAAGGATCGTTGAAGCCATTTTATACGGACAACTGCAGGCAGATGATGGGCGCACATTTTCAATGCATCGCACTGGAGACGATCTTGCCCACACTGCAGTTGCCGCCTGCGCCCGCAGCACTCGCCGGACCGGTCAAGGCCTGGCAAAGCCCGCTCAGCATCCCGACCTGGGAGCCGCTGCCCGGCGAGCGCAATCCGATGTTTCTCGAAAAGCGCGTCTATCAAGGCTCAAGCGGGCGCGTCTATCCCCTGCCCTTCATCGACCGCATCGCCGACGCGCCGGTCGACCGGGCTTGGCAGGCGATCCACCTGGAAAACGAGTACCTGCGCTTGCTGATCCTGCCCGAACTCGGCGGGCGCATTCACATGGCCGTCGACAAGACGAACGGCTACGACTTCGTCTATCGGCAGGACGTGATCAAGCCGGCGCTGGTCGGCCTCGCCGGGCCGTGGCTCTCCGGCGGCATCGAGTTCAACTGGCCGCAGCACCATCGCCCCGGCACCTATCTGCCGGTCGAGGCGACGATAGAATACGACGACGACGGTTCCTGCACCGTCTGGCTGAGTGCCATCGATCCGTTGAGTCGCATGAAGGGCATGCACGGCGTCTGCCTGCGGCCGGGAAAATCGTGCATCGAACTGCGCGTTCGCCTGCACAACCCGACGCCGGTGACGCAGACCTTCCTCTGGTGGGCCAACGTCGCCACCGAGGTTAACGAGGCGTACCAGAGCTTCTTCCCGGAAGATGTGCACTACGTCGCCGACCACGCCAAGCGCGCGATCAGCACCTTCCCGCAATGCACCGACAAGTACTACGGCGTCGATTACGCCGGGCGCGCGCAACGCGGCGTCCTCGAGAACGAGGAGCCGCGCCAGTTCCGCCCCGACGGGTCGCATTGTTCCTATTCGGCGAACGACCTCTCGTGGTTCGCCAACATCCCGGTGCCGACGAGCTACATGTGCCTCGGCACCGAGGCCGATTTCTTCGGCGGCTACGACCACAAGGCAAAAGCGGGGATCGTCCATGTGGCCAACCACCACATCGCGCCGGGAAAGAAGCAGTGGTGCTGGGGCAACCACGAGTTCGGCTACGCCTGGGATCGCCACCTGACCGAGCCGGACGCCAACGGCGTCTATCGTCCGTACATCGAACTGATGGCCGGCGTTTATACCGACAACCAGCCCGACTTCGCCTTCCTCAATCCGGGCGAGACGCGCGTTTTCAGCCAGTACTGGTACCCGATTCGCGACATCGGGCCAGCGTGTCAGGCCAATGCCGATGCGGCGGTCAGCCTCGCCGTCACGGAAGAAAAGCTGAGTGTCGGCGTCGCCACGACCTCGCGGCTAAGCGATGCGCGCATCGTGCTCGCCTGTCGTGACGAACGACTGGCCGAGTGGACGGCGACGATCGCGCCGGACCAGCCCTTCTCGGCCGAACAGCCTCTGGCCGCACCGATCGAGCGCAAGGATCTCACCCTGCGCGTCGAGACGGCGGACGGCCGCGAAGTGATCGCCTATCGCAGCTTCGCCGACCAGAACACGCATGTCCCGCAATCGGCTACCGAGCCGCCGCCTCCGTCGGCTATCGAGAGTGCCGACGAGTTGTTTATCACCGGCTTGCACATCGACCAGTACCGCCATGCGACGCGTGCCGCTGATGCCTATTGGCGGGAAGCGTTGCGCCGCGACCCGCTTGATGCGCGCTGCAACAACGCGCTCGGCTTCTGGCACCTGCGGCGCGGAGAGTTCGTGAGTGCCGAGGCCTGTTTCCTGCGCGCCATCGAGCGCCTCACGTTGCGTAACCCGAATCCGGCCGACGGCGAAGCGCTCTATAACCTCGGCGTCTGCCTGCGTTACCTCGGGCACGACGACGACGCCTACAACCGCTTCTACAAGGCGACCTGGAACGGTGCTTGGCGCACCGCCGCCTACTTCGCACTCGCCGAGATCGACGCCGTGCGTGGCGACTGGGCGCTTGCGCTAGAGCACGTACAGTTCTCGCTGCGCCACGACACGGACCACCTGAACGCCCGCAACCTCAAGGCGCTGGCCTTGCAACGGCTGGGCCGTAACGACGAAGCCGCCGCGCTGATCGCCGAAACGCTGCGCCTCGATCCGCTCGACGGCGGCGCGCGTTGGTTCGCGGGACAAGCGCTTGCCTGTGACACCCATACACGCATAGATCTTGCGATTGGTCGCGCGCGGGCGGGCCAGTACGACGACGCCATCGCTCTTCTGTATGACGCACTGACAGCAGCCGACGCAGGCACACGCCCACTACTCTATTACTACCTCGCTGCGTACAGCGAGCGCTGCGGCCAGGCGGCCGTCGCCGCCGAGTACCGCGCCTGTGCCGCGAGCGAGCCACGCGACTACTGCTTCCCGTCGCGCCTCGAAGACCTGCTGGTGCTCGAGGAAGCCATCGCGCACGCGCCGAACGACGCAGCGCCCCACTACTACCTCGGCAACCTGCTCTACGACAAGCGCCGCCATGCCGACGCGATCGCGCACTGGGAAGCCTCGGTCGCGCTCGATCCAGAGCATCCGACCGCCTGGCGCAACCTTGGCATCGGCCGCTTCAACATCCTCGGTGATGCCGCTGGCGCGCGAGAAGCGTACGAACGCGCCTTCGCTCTCGATCCCACCGACGCCCGCGTGTTCTACGAACGCGACCAGTTATGGAAGCGTATTGGCGTCGCGCCGCAGGAACGCTTGGCCGAACTTGAACGCCACCCGGAGTTGGTCGGTACGCGCGACGACTTGTGTGTCGAACTCTCCGCGCTCTGCAACCACGTCGACCAGCCCGAGCGCGCGCTGCAACTCCTGCTTGAACGCCGCTTCCAGCCATGGGAGGGCGGTGAAGGCCAGGCGCTCGGTCAGTACGTGCGGACCCGTCTCTCGCTCGGCCACCGCGCGCTCGATGCCGGGCAGGCCGATGGCGCCGTCGTGCAGTTCTCTTCCGCGCTCAACCCGCCGGCCAGCCTCGGCGAAGCGCGCCATCTGCTCGCCAATCCGAGCGATATCCTCTACTGGCTTGGTGTTGCCCACGCCGGGACGGGCAACCAGGAACGGGCGCATGCCGCGTGGGAAACCGCCGCCTCGTTCCGTGGCGACTTCCAGCTGATGAGCGTGCGAGCCTATTCCGAACTCAGTTATTTCTCGGCCAAGGCGCTCGCCGCGCTCGGGCGTCAAGACGAAGCGCAGGCGATGTTCAGCGCGATCCTCGCCTACGCCGACGCGCTACACGCCGAGGTGGCGAAGATCGACTACTTCGCCACCTCGCTGCCGACCATGCTCCTTTTCGAGGATGACCTGCAGAAGCGGCAGACGGCCAGCGCCGGGCTGATCAAGGCCCAAGCGCTCTACGGTCTCGGTTCGATTGCGGCCGCCGGCGACGTACTCGCCGAAGTGCTCGAACTTGATCCGAACAACGCTTTGGCAATCGATCTGGCCAAGGAACTGAGGGCGCTGCCGTCAGTGCAAGGGATAATTCCGGCCGGGGAGCCGTCGCCTGCGTGCGCGGACGCCGGGCGGGTGCGGGAAGTTGTGGGGGGCTGAATCGACAGCACTCTTTGACCCAGGCGCGTCGCCCCGAAACAGCGGTGACATCGGCGGTTGCGCGCGAACGAGCAGGCAGTTCCGATAAATCGAAAAGGAGGTAGTCACATGAAATTCGCGATGAAGCTGTTGGCAACAATGGGCGCCGTCATGACGCTGGCCGCACCGATGGCGCACGCCGCCGACGAAATCAAGATCGGCTTTCTCGTCAAGCAGGCCGAAGAGCCGTGGTTCCAGGACGAATGGAAGTTCGCCGAGCAGGCCGGGAAGGAAAAGGGCTTCAAGGTCGTCAAGATCGGTACGCCGTCCGGCGACAAGCTCTTGTCGGCCATCGACAACCTCGCTGCGCAGCACGCGCAGGGCTTCATCGTCTGCGTGCCGGACGTCAAGCTCGGCCAAGCCATTGTCGCCAAGGCCAAGCAGCACAACCTGAAAATGATGACCGTCGACGACCGCCTGGTCGACGGCGCCGGCAAGCCGATCGAGTCCGTGCCGCACATGGGCATCTCTGCGTACAAGATCGGCCAGCAGGTCGGCCAGATGATGGTCGACGAAATGAAGAAACGCGGCTGGGACATGAACGAAGTCGGCGCCATCAAGATCTCCTACGACCAACTGCCGACCGCCAAGGAGCGCAACGACGGCACGCTCGATTCGCTGACCAAGGCCGGCTTCCCCGCTGCCAACGTGCTCAACAGCCCGCAGGCCAAAACCGACACCGAAGCCGCCTTCAACGCGGCGAACGTGACGATCACCAAGAATCCGAAGTTCAAGAAGTGGATCGCCTTCGGCCTCAACGACGAGGCCGCGCTCGGCTCTGTGCGCGCGCTCGAAGGCAAGGGCTTCAAGGCTGATAGCGTGATCTCGGTGGGCATCGGCGGCAGCGCCTCGGCCCTGAACGAGTTCGCCAAGTCCGAGCCGACCGGCCTCTTCGGCACCGTGCTGATCAGCCCGAAGCGCCACGGCTACGAAACGGCGATGAACATGTACGAGTGGATCAAGAACGACAAGGCACCGGAAGGCCTGATCCTGACCAGCGGCTTCAGTGCCACGCGCGACAACATCAAGCAGGTGCGCGTCGAAGCCGGGCTTGAGTGAGTAGGTTGTCCAGGTAGACCAGAAACCCTTAACCACAGAGGCACAGAGACACAGAGAAGAGCAGGCGAACGATGTACTCAAGCGTCTCTCTTGTTCTTCTCTGTGCCTCTGTGTCTCTGTGGTGAAACAAAGGTTCTAACGACGAAAAGGGATAACCCCATGACCAGTCTTCTGGCGTTCGAATCGATCGGGAAAACCTTCCCCGGCGTACGGGCGCTTTCCGATGTCAGCTTCACCGTCAAGGCCGGGCGCGTGCATGGCCTGCTCGGCGAGAACGGCGCCGGCAAATCGACGCTGCTCAAGATCCTCGGCGGCGAGTATTTCCCGGACGAAGGTCGCATCCTGATCGACGGCCAGCCAAAGAGCTTTCGCGGTAGTGCCGACTCGATCGGTTCCGGCATCGCCATCATCCATCAGGAGTTGCAGTACGTCCCCGAGCTGTCGGTGTGCGAGAACATCCTGATTGGCCGCCTGCCCAACCGTTTTGGCTTCGTCCGCCACCGCGCGGCACGCGAGTGGGTGCGGCAACAGCTCGAACGCCTCGGTGTCGACCTCGACCCGGACGCGCGTCTGCGCCATCTCTCGATCGGTCAGCGCCAGATGGTCGAGATCTGCAAGGCGATCCTGCGCAACGCGCGCATCATCGCGCTCGACGAACCGACGAGCAGCCTCTCGCACAGCGAGGTCGACACGCTTTTCCGGCTGGTCAAGGATCTGCGCGCACAGGGCAAGGGCATGATCTACATCTCGCACCGGCTCGACGAGATCTTCGAGCTGTGCGACGACTGCTCGATCCTGCGTGACGGCTGCAAGGTCGCCGAGTTCAACGGCATGCAGGGCGTCACCAAGGAAGCGCTGGTTGCGCGCATGGTCGGCCGCGAGATCCGCGACATCTGGGGCTACCGCCCGCGTGCGGTGGGCCCGACGCGCCTCGAAGTGCGCGAACTCGAAGGCCACGGGCTGACGGCGCCAGCGAGCTTCAAGGTCGCGGCCGGCGAGATCGTCGGCTTTTTCGGCCTCGTCGGTTCCGGTCGCAGCGAGCTGATGCGTCTCATCTACGGTGCCGAACAACGCCGCGCTGGCGAACTGTTGATTGACGGCCAACGGCTCGCCAGCGACGACATCCCGTCGGCAATCCGCTCCGGCATCGCACTCTGCCCGGAAGACCGAAAGGAAGAAGGCATCATTGCCTGCCGCTCGGTCGCCGAGAACATCAACATCAGTTGCCGCCGCCACTATCGCCGCCTCGGCCTCTTTACCAACGACGGCAAGGAGGCGGAGAACGCGCGGCAATACATCGATCGCCTGAAGATCCGCACGCCGAGCGCGCGCCAGGAAATTCGCCTGCTCTCCGGCGGCAACCAGCAGAAGGCGGTGCTCGCGCGCTGGCTGGCCGAGCAGAACATGCGCGTCCTGATCGTCGACGAGCCGACGCGCGGCATCGACGTCGGCGCCAAGCACGAGATCTACTCGGTGCTCTACGAACTTGCCGAGCGCGGCATGGCCATCGTCATGGTCTCCAGCGAGTTGCCCGAGGTCATGGGTGTCGCCGACCGTATCCTGGTCATGCGTCAGGGCCGACTGGTCGGCGAAGTGACGCGGGACGAGGCGAGCGAAGCCCGCATTCTGGAACTTGCGCTGCCGGTCGATTCACGCATCGAAGCCGCCTGAGCGAACATCACATCAAGAGGGAATCCAACATGAACACAAACGCCAGCGTTGCCGCCGATCGTTCCGAGGCAACCCCTCCGGCGAAGGCAAGCGGCCAGGCGGCGATGTCGCCGCTGCGCATCTTCCTCGAGGAATGGAGCCTCATCCTCATCTTCATCGTCCTCTTCGCCGTCCTCTCAGTGAGCGTCGAGTACTTCTTCTCGATCCAGAATCTGGTCGGTCTCGCGCTCTCGGTCTCGCAGATCGGCATGGTCGCGTGCACCATGATGTTCTGCCTCGCCTGCCGCGACTTCGACCTCTCCGTCGGCTCGATCGTCGCCTTCTCCGGCCTGCTCTGCGCGACCGTGATCAGCGGCTCGGGCAGCATCGCGCTCGGCATCGGCGCGAGCCTGGTGGCGGGTGCCTTCATCGGCGCGGTGAACGGCGTGATCATCGCCAAGGTCAAGATCAACGCGCTGATCACCACGCTGGCCATGATGGAGATCGTGCGCGGACTGGGTTTCATCGTCTCCGGCGGGCAGGCGATCGGCATCTCGAACGAAGCCTTCTTCGCGCTAGGTAACACCATGCTGCTCGGCATCCCGGTGCCGGTGCTCGTCACTATCGTCTGTTTCGTCGTCTTCGGCGTCGCGCTGAACAAGACGACCTACGGCCGCAACATCCTGGCCATTGGCGGCAACCCTGACGCGGCGCGGCTGGCCGGCGTCAACGTCACGCGCTCGCGCATCCTCGTCTTCCTCTTCCAGGGGCTGATCTGTGCGCTGGCCGGCGTCATCCTCGCTTCGCGCATCACCAGCGGTCAGCCGAACGCGGCGATGGGCTTCGAGCTCAACGTCATGTCGGCCTGCGTGCTCGGGGGCGTCTCGCTCGCCGGTGGCCGCGCGACGATCAGCGGCGTCATCGTCGGCGTGCTGATCATGGGTACCGTCGAGAACGCAATGAATCTTCTCAACATCGACGCCTTCTACCAGTACCTCGTGCGCGGCATGATCTTGCTCGCCGCGGTGACCGTCGATCAGCTGAAGAACCGGAACAGCGGGCGCTGATTGGCTGGGGCGGCTGACGCTTCTCTCCTCCCCTGACAAGGGGAGGCCGGGAGGGGTTTGCCCCGTGTTTTCAGTATCTCTTTGGCTTACCCGGTTTCCATGATCCAGCTCGAAAGTACCGCCGGCCTTGGCATCACCGTCCTGCCCTACGGCGCGACCTGGGCCTCGTGCCGCGTGCCGATGGGCGACGGGACGGCGCGCGAAGTGCTGCTCGGCTGCCCGCACGAAGCGGCATACCGGACGCACACCACCTACCTCGGCGCGACGATCGGGCGCTTCGCCAACCGGCTGTGCGATGCGCGCTTGCTTGTCGATGGCAAAAACCACGTGCTCGACGCGAACGATGGTCGTCACTGCCTGCACGGCGGGCGCAACGGATTCGGCCGCCGTATTTGGGTGATCGAGGAGCTTACCGGCAGCCGCGCGCGTTTCTCGATTGCTTCGCCGAACGGCGACGGCGGTTTCCCCGGCCAGATGACGGCCGAGACGATCTACAGCGTGGCTGGCGACGATCTCGCGGTGACGATCGAGTATCTGGCGGCGGTCGATCGGCCGTGTCCGGTCAGCTTGACCAACCACGCCTACTTCAACCTCGACGGCGACGGCGTGGACGCCCGGCGTCATACCTTGAAGCTGAACAGCGAGCGTTTCCTGCCCATTGACGCTGACGGCCTGCCGCTGGGTCCGATCGAGAACGTGCGCGGTTCGCCTTTCGATTTCGCGACGCCAGCCGCGCTCGACTGCGTGCCAGAATCGCATCCGCAACTCCAGCTCAATCGCGGCTACAACCACGCCTTTCTGCTCGACGCGCGTTGCCGCGATCTCACGCTTCCTGCCGCTGAACTGGTTTCCAGTGACGGGCGGCTGGCGTTGCAGGTGTTTACCTCGCTGCCCGCGCTACACGTCTATGGCGGCAACTATCTCGCCGGGACGCCGGCCCGCAGCGGCGGCACCTACGCCGACTACGCCGGGATCGCACTCGAAGTCGAGTTTCCGCCCGACAGCCCGCATCATCCTGAGTGGCCGGAAGCCGATTGCATCCTGCGCCCGGGCAGCGTCTATCGGCAGCGCATCCGCTACCGCTTTATCGTCCTCGACTGAAACGATCTACGCCGGGAACAACCCCTTCATCGGCTCGCCGCGCCGCGGTTCGGCCATCAGATCGGCCACCGCGTCGCGCCACGCGACGTAGTGCGCCGTCATCTTGTGCGCGGCGGCGTCGTCGGCTGTCGCATAGGCTTCGTAGAGGACGAAGCGCGCCGGGTCGTCCGGCGATTGCAATACGTCGAAGCGCCGGTTGCCCGGTTCGCGGATCGAGGCTTCGTGATTGACGCGCGTGGCGGCGATGAAGGCATCGACGGCTTCCGGCTTGACGCGGACGTGGACGAGCGTGACGTGCATGGTTTCTCCCTGTTGTTGATCGTTAATCGATGAGCACCTGCTGCGCTAGCGCATAGAATTTCTTGCGCTCGTCCATGCCGCGGTAGCCGCCGTTGATCGTCAGGCTGATGTACTCGACTGGCGAGACGTCGATGATGTTGCCGCGGTACTTCTTCTTCAGCAGGTCGGTGTCGGCGTGGTTGGCGGCGTCGTTGAGTCCGCGCGTTTGCCAGAACTCGCAGGCGCTCCATACGGCGTACTCGGGCAGTTCGAGCAACTCGGGCGTATTGATGAAGAGATCCCGGCGCCCTTTCTTGATGCCGAGCTGCAGGTAGTTGGCGCGGCCGGTGGTCTGGAAGATGCCGCGCCCACGAAAGCGCATGCCGTCGCCCGGTTGCGTATTGCCGAGATCGGCCCGGCCCTCGTAGGCGCTGCCCGATGCGTATTCGCGCAAGGTCTTGAAGTGGTCGGTCTCGTGGCAGGCTTGCGCGAGGAAGTGGCTGTACTCCTGCGCGGTGTCGATCTCGTAGGTCGGACACAGGGCATTCATCCACGTCGCGAGTTCCGGCATCAGGGCCGTCGTCCGGCCGGCGATGGCGGCCAGGTGTTCCGCTTTGACGATGAAGGGCATGGCACGCTCCTCGAAGAAAGTGGGCCAACAGGCTATTGCATAGAGTTTGCCGGGGCCTGCTCGGTTCCGCTCTCCGCTATCCGGATCGCATCGCGCCCCGCCTCCTTGGCCTTGTACATGGCGTCGTCGGCGTTCTTGGCAAGGGTGATCTCGTCGTAGCCGTGTTGCGGGTAGAGCGCGATGCCGATCGAGCAGGAGACGGTCATCGGGTGACCATCGATCACGTACGGTTTGCCGATCGCCTTGTGGATCTTCTCGGCGACGATCAGCGCGCCGTCGCCGTTATCGACCGAACGCAAGAGCACCACGAACTCGTCGCCGCCGATGCGCGCGGCGGTGTCCGACTCGCGGATGGCACCCTCGATGCGCCGGGCGATGGCGGCGAGCAGCTGGTCGCCGACGGCGTGACCGAAGGTGTCATTGATCGGCTTGAAACGGTCGAGATCGAGGAAGAGCAGCGCCAGATGCCGCCCGTCGCGTTGCGCGGCGGCCGTCGCCTGCTGCAAACGGTCGGAGAACAGCATACGATTGGCGAGCCCGGTCAGCGCGTCGTGCTGGGCCATCTCGCGGATGTGTTGCTCGGCCTGTTTGAGTTCGTTGATGTCTGCGATGACGGCGAGCAGCAGATACTCGTCGCTGCGCGCGTCGTAAATGCGCGTGCATTCGAGCTGGCCCCAGAACCAGCTGCCGTCCATGCGCAGGTACTGCCGTTCGAGCTTGAGCAGTGGCAGTTCGTCGCGCAGGATGGCGGCGATGCGTTGCTCGGCGATCTCCCGGTCGCCGGGATCGATCCGGTCGATGTAGCGGCTGCCGACGAGCACCGCCGGATCGCAGCCGAACATCTCGCCCATGCGCCGGTTGGCGTGCGTGATCAGCCCTTCCTTGTTGCCGAGGAAGATGGCGATCGTCGACGTATCGAAGATGTTCTTCAGCATCGCCTCGCTCGACAGCAGCTCCTGGTGCGCCGCGCGCAGAAGGCGATCGTTGCGCTCGTTGAGCAGCAGGGGGAAACCGATGCCGCCGACGATCAGCAGAAGAAACAACGTCAGAAAGGTCAGCGTCTGAATGGCGTTGGCGGAAAACAGCCCGATGCCCTCGGGCGAGAACAGGGCAGCGCCGGTCCGGCCGACGAGAAGTACACAAAACAGCGCATAGAAGCCGGCAATCCGCATCTGTAGATGCGAGGTGTCGGGGATGCGCAGCAGAAAGCCGACCATCGTGCCAAGCAGCACTGCCGAGAGCATCGACGCGATGGCGACGCGGATGCTGCCCGTGCTGCCCAAGGTCCAAAAAACGACGCAACCGAGCAGTGTCAATAACGCAACGGCTGCCACGAGTCGACGACTGGCGCGTTCGGTGGCGGCGGCAAAGGCCAGCGTTTCAAGTGCGAAACCGGTGAACAGCAGCGCGTTGCCGACATCGATCGAGAGCAGGCCGGAAATTACGCCGCGCAATGCAAGCAGCGCCCAGGCAAACGATTGGAGGAGCTTGCCGGCCAGAAACAGGCGATACGGCCGTTCGGCGAAGTTGTCGCGTCGATAGGCGGTGAAAACACCGACCGCGATCAGGTTGCCGAAAAACAGGAGCAGGATGACCGTGCGGATGTCCAGAGCAAGGAGCGTTGTCACGTGGTCAGAACCTGAGTGGGGTGCACCGATTATCGGTACTCGCCAGCAACCGGTCAATTCGCTCTTAGCGCGGCAGCCGGCTGTGTTGTCGCTGCGTGCTAGAATCGCGCCCCTGTGAAAACAAGGGCTTGGCCGAATTGAGAACGATGGTGAGCGATAGCGAAGGGATGAGGATGAACGAAGCGCAGGAAGATAAGTCGGGCACGGCCGACGCGGCGGGCGGGCAGCGCGCGCACGGCCATATCCGCAGCTTCGTCCTGCGCCAGGGTCGTGTGTCGAACGCGCAGCTGCGCTACTACGAGGACATGATGGCAAAGATCGGCGTGCCCTACGTCGCCGCGCCACTCGATCTCGACGCGCTGTTCGGCCGCAGCTCAGCCGTTGCGCCGAAGATTCTCGAGATCGGATTCGGCATGGGCGAGACCTCGGCCGCGATCGCCGCCGCCAATCCGCAGAACGACTACCTCGGCATCGAAGTCCATACGCCGGGTGTCGGCAGCTTGTGCAAGCTCGTCGCCGAAATGGGCCTCACCAATCAGCGCATCGTCCAGCACGACGCCGTGGAAGTGCTGCGAGACATGATCCAGCCGGAGTCCCTGTCGGGCGTGCATATCTTCTTCCCCGACCCGTGGCCGAAGGCGCGCCATCACAAGCGCCGCCTGATCCAGCCGCCGCTCATCGCTTCGCTCGCCAGTCGCCTGAAGCCCGGCGGCTACATCCACTGCGCTACCGACTGGGAGAACTACGCCGAGCAGATGCTTGAAGTTCTTTCGGCCGAGCCGGCGCTGGAAAACACCGCCGACGGCTTCGCTCCACGCCCCGACTACCGCCCCCTGACCAAGTTCGAGCAGCGCGGCATCCGCCTCGGACACGGCGTCTGGGACGTCATCTTCCGCAAGAAGGCGGCCGGCTGAGTTTTACTCGAGCCGGAAGACGACCGGCAGGATCAGCTCGCGCGACGTGACGCCGGTCAGCGAGCCCATCGCGTAGGCGGCGCGGATCGCCGCGTTGTCGAGGATGGTGTGGCCGCTGCTAGCGGCGATCGCGACGTCGTCTACTGAGCCGTTCTCCGAAAGCTTGATGATCAGGCGAACTTCACCCTCGATGTTTCGGGCGATCGCTTCCGGCGGATAGAATTGCTGCTCCGAGAGTTTCCGTTGGGCGATCTGGATGTCGCGCTTCTGCGTATGCTTGGGCGCCGTCTTCGCTTCCGCCTTGCGCGCCGGTTCGATAGGTTTGGGTGGTGGCGGAGGTGGCGGTTCGACTTCCTTCGGCGCGACTTCCTCGTCGAGTGTGTTCTTGAGCAAAGGCTCGGCGGGTGTCGGTTCCGGCGCGGGCGGCAGGCGCAGCACGGCCTGCAGCGGCGGTTTGGGCGGCGTGGCAGGAAGGCGCTTGAGGAAATCCGGCAGGAGCGCTGCGCCGTGGACGGCGAGCGAAAGCGCAAAGGCGAGAGTCAGGCGGCGCGGCATTGGTCGCGTATTGTGCAACAAAAGCTGGCGTAACATCGCTCCTGATGCGATCTGGCTGGAGATGACAGTGGTGAGGTTTTCGATGCGGGGTTTGGTCCGGTTTGGCGCGGCGCTTGGCGTCAGCTTGTTCTTTCTGGCCGGAAGCGCCCTGGCCGAGTTGCCCGATCCTGTGGCGTTCAGCTGGGCCGTCGAGTCGAACAATGTGAAGAAGGTTACGGCGTGGCTCGACGAAGGGCTGGACCCGGACTTCATGACCAAGCCGCTCGGCACTGGTCTGATGATCGCGGCGTGGAACGGCAACCTCCCGATGATGGAGCTTTTTGTCGCGCGCGGCGCCAATCCCCGGCGCGCCAACGAGAACGGCGAGCAGCCGCTGCAGCTTGCCGCCTGGAACGGTCATATGGAGGCCGTCAAATGGCTGCTCGAGCACGGCGCCGTGCTCAATCGTGAAGGCAACAACTGGAGCGCGCTGCACTACGCCGTGTTCAACGGCCACACTGATCTTGCCAACTACCTGCTCGAACGTGGCGCCGACGTGAATGCGCGCTCGCCCAACCGCTCGACGCCTCTGATGCTGGCGGCACGCGAGAACCGCGAGGAACTGACCAAGGTGCTGCTCGAAGCTGGCGCGGATACCAAGGCGATGAATGACTGGGGCGACACGCCGCTCACGATGGCGATGCGTTACGAGCATTTCCGGCTTGGCAAGATGATTTCGTCGCCCGAGGAGTTTGCCATCGCCGTCAAGGCGCCGAAGGAGAGTTTCGGCGAGGTGCAACGTTCGGCGTCGGCGCCGAGCGAGATCGAAGAGCTGCTGCGCAAGATCCGCGAAGCCGAGGCCGAAGGGCGGCCCAGCGAGGATCTGCACAAGCAACTGCTCGCCGCCGTCAATGCCTTCCGGCGCAACGCGATGGCGGTTCGGAACGCCAATTCGCGGCAGGCGATGCCCTTGCCGTATCAGCCGAAGTCGATCGTGATCATCGCCAAGCGTGGCAATCCGGCGGCCGAGCGTGCGCAGGTGGTCGCCAGTCAGCCGCCCAAGAAAGCGCAGGCGAAGGCTGCGGGTGGCAAAGGCTTGCCCTCGATCACGATCACCCCGGTCAACGAGCAGCGCCAGGTGCAGTCGCAGATTGCCGAGACAATGAGGCAGATTCGCCTGGCCGAAGCGCAGGGGCAGCCCGCTGACGACTTGCGGCGCAAGCTGTCTGAACTCGTTGACTCGATGAAGTGAGGTCCGTCAGTCGCGCTCGGACATGAAGAGTTCGAGCAGGCGATTGAGGAAGCGCTGACCCTGAAGCGTCGGTGCGATGCGCTGTGGCGAGCGCTCGATGAGGCCCTGTTGCTCGGCCTGGCGCAGTTCGTTCTCGATCGTGATCAGCGGCAGTGACGTGCGCATTGCGAAGAGATCGGGTTCGAACCCTTCGTTGAGGCGCAGCGCGTTCATCATGAACTCGAACGGAAGGTCGACGGACTCCACCGAGAATTCTTCCTGGACCGGCGCAGCTTTGGCGATCTGCGCGAGATACTGCTTCGGCTGCTTCCAGCGCATCTGGCGGCGTACTTCCCATTGCTTGCCGTCGTGCAACGTCAGTTTGCCGTGCGCGCCGGCGCCGATGCCGAGGTAGTCGCCGAAGGTCCAGTAGTTGAGGTTATGCCGGCACTGCCGGCCGGGGCGGGCGAAGGCCGAGGTTTCGTAGTGCGTGAAACCGGCTGCCGCGAGTCGCGCCTCGATCGCCTCCTGCATGTCGGCGCAGACGTCGGATTCGGGCAGTTCCGGCGGACGTGCTGCGAAGGCGGTGTTCGGTTCGAGCGTCAGCTGGTAGCAGGAGAGATGCGTCGGCGAGAAGGCGAGCGCCGTTTCAACGTCGTGCAAGGCATCGTCCAGCGTCTGCCCGGGCAGGCCGTACATCAGGTCGAGGTTGAAGTTGTCGAAATGCCCGGCAGCGATCTCGATCGCGCGGCGCGCTTCGTCGCCGTCGTGGATGCGGCCGAGCGCTTTCAGATGTGCCGGGTTGAAGCTCTGGATACCGAGCGAAAGGCGGTTTACTCCCGCAGCACGGAAGGCAGCGAACTTGGCGGCCTCGACCGTGCCGGGGTTGGCTTCGAGCGTGATCTCCGCCTCGGGCAAGAGCGGCAGGCGCATGCGGATCGCTGTCAGCAACTGGTCGAGCCCTGCGCCGGAGAGCAGGCTCGGCGTGCCGCCGCCGAAGAAGAGGCTCGACACCTTGCGCCCCCAGACCAGCGGCAGCGCTGATTCGAGATCGGCGATCAGCGCGGCGATGTACTCGGCCTCGGGAATGCCGCCGCGCGCCTCGTGCGAATTGAAGTCACAGTACGGGCACTTCTGCACGCACCAGGGAATGTGCACGTAGAGCGATAGCGGTAGCGCGTGGCGGAACTCAAGCCCGTTGCCAGGCGGGCCCGCCACCCTGCCCTGCGGCAGGATCGGGATGATGCGGGCGGGGCGCCGGGTGTCGCTCATCAAACGCGGGCTTTGAGCCGTTCGATCAGGTGCTGCAGGGCAAGGCCGCGGTGCGAACGGCGGTTCTTATCGGCTGCGTCGAGTTCGGCCGCCGTGACGCCGAGATCGGGCAGCAGGAAATACGGGTCGTAGCCGAAGCCGCCGTCACCGCGTGGGGCGTCAACGATCTCCCCGTGCCATTCGCCTTCGACGACGATCGGCTGCGGGTCGTTGGCGTGACGCACGAAGACGAGTACGCAAACGTAGTGCGCGCGGCGGTCGGCCTTGTCGGCAAGCTCCGCGACCAGCCTGGCGTTGTTGCGCGCGTCCGACTTCGGTTCGCCCGCATAGCGCGCCGAGAAGACGCCGGGCGCTCCGCCGAGCGCGTGCACGCACAGGCCGGAATCGTCGGCCATCGCCGGCAGACCGGTGCAGCGCGCCGCGTGGCGTGCCTTCTCCAGCGCGTTTTCGACGAAGGTGTGATGCGGCTCGTCGCACTCGGGAACGCCGAGTTCCTTCTGAGCGACGGTCTCCCAGCCGAGCGGCGCGAGCAGGGCTCCGAATTCGCGCAGCTTGCCCGGATTGTTCGAGGCGACGACGAGCTTCATACGCCGAGCGCCTCCTTCTGCTTGCCGACGAGGACGCGAATGCCGGCTTCGGCGAGGTCGATCAACTGGTTCATCTGGGCGCGCGTGAATGGCTCGCCTTCGGCTGTGCCCTGGACTTCAACGATGCCGCCGCTGCCGGTCATGATCACATTCATGTCGGTGTCGCAGTCCGAGTCCTCCGGGTAGTCGAGGTCAGTGACCGGCTCACCCTTGTAGATTCCGACCGAGATGGCGGCGACGTGGTCGCGTACCGGGTTGGCGGGCAGCTTGCCGGCGGCGACGAGCTTCTCGCAGGCGTCAAAGAGCGCGACCCAGGCGCCGGTGATGGACGCGCAGCGCGTGCCGCCGTCGGCCTGCAGGACGTCGCAGTCGAGCGTGATCTGGCGCTCGCCGAGCGCCTTGAGGTCGGTCACGGCGCGCAGGGAGCGGCCGATCAGGCGCTGGATCTCCTGCGTCCGCCCGCTCTGCTTGCCCTTGGCCGCCTCGCGCGCGCTGCGCGTATGCGTCGAGCGCGGCAACATGCCGTATTCGGCCGTCACCCAGCCCTGGCCACGGCCGCGCAGGAAGGACGGCAAGGACTCCTCGACGCTGGCGGTACACAGCACGCGCGTGTCGCCCATCTCAATGAGCACCGAACCTTCGGCGTGGCGGGTGAAGTTGCGGGTAATGCGGATCGTGCGCAGCTCGGAGGGCTGGCGTTGGCTGGGGCGCATGGGGCTTCCTATTTCGAGTATTTCTGGATGGTGGAACGGATTTCTTCGATGGCGCGTTCGATCTCGTCTTCGCTCAATTCCGTCTTGTATTTCGGATTGCGGCCGAAGGCGTCGAGCTTGGTCGTGACCGTTTCCGGCGCCATCGTCTGCGTCGATACGACGCTCGAGAGACCCGAAGTCGGATCGACATAGCTGTCTTCCCAGCGTACGGCGACGATCGAGAGATTGTCTGCGTTCGGGCCACCGAAGGAATCGGCCAGGTTGAGCAGCTTGGGTACGGCCTGGATCAGGTTGTCCTGCTGTAGCGCGCGAACCAGCGTTTCTTCGGGCAGTACGCCCCATAAGCCGTCGGTGCATAGCGCCAGTACGTCGCCGGCTTCGAGCGGCGTCTTGCGCGAGAACTCGATGTCTGGCGTCTGCAGTCCTCCCAGGCAGCTGTAGATCTTGTTGCGCTCGGGGTGCGTCGCCGCCTGCGCTTCGGTGATGATGCCCTGATCGATCAAGAGTTGCACCCGCGAGTGGTCGCGCGTGCGCGTGGTAACCCGCCCGCCGCGGATCAGGTAGAGGCGCGAATCGCCGACGTGCGCCCAGTAGGCGACGTTGTTCTGGATCAGGCAGGCGACGCAGGTTGTGCGCGGTGAATCGCGCAGGCTGTGCGCCTCGGTAAAGTCGGCAATGGCGTGGTGTGCGGCAGTCAGCGACTTCTGCAGGAACATGAACGGGTCGCGGATCTCCGGCGTCGCTTCGCGCTGGAACGATTCGGCCAGCGTCTGCACAGCGATCTGCGCAGCGACTTCGCCGTAGTAATGCCCGCCCATGCCGTCGGCGATCACCATCAACAAGGCGTCGCGCGAGTAGCAATGCGCCAGCCGGTCTTCGTTGTTCGTGCGCTTGCCGATGCGGCTTTCCTGATAGATGGTGAATTTCACTTGGCGTCACTCTTTCTCTTGAACCGCCCGACGACCTGGTCGAGCCAGTTCTTCGGCGGGGCCTCGGGTTTGGTCACCTTTTCGGTCAGCGCCTTCTGCAGAGCGAAGACGCTTTGCGGACGGTACATGTGGTTCAGGCACAGGCACCAGTCAATCGTTTCGAGCAGCTGGTCCGAGTAGAGCCCTTCCCAGCGCACCATAGCGGGAATCAGTCTGTCCTTCTCGACGCGGCTGTCGGCGGCCTGCGGCGCGGAACCCGCGATGGTCGCGTACATCGACGCGCCGACGCTATAGATGTCGCTCCACGGGCCGAGCAGCTCGCGCTGGGTGTAATGCTCGGGCGAAGCAAAACCCGGCGTGTACATCGGCTTGAGCATCGGCGTATCGTTCGCCAGCGTCTGGCGCGCCGCGCCGAAATCGATCAGCACCGGCGTGTAGTCGTTGCGCATGTAGATGTTCGACGGCTTGAGATCGAGATGCAGCAGCTTGTGCGAGTGCACCTCGCGCAACCCATTGAGCAGCTTGGTGAATACGTTGCGCAGGAAATTCTCGGTAACGACGGCGCGGTTCTTCTGGATGAACTCCTGCAGCGTCCTGCCCTGCTCGTACTCCATGACCATATAGACCGTGTCGTTGGAGCGGAAGAAGTTCAGCACGCGGATCACGTTCGGGTGCGACAGCTTGGCCAGCGCACGTCCCTCTTCGAAGAAGCATTTCATGCCGTAGCGGAACGCTGGCATGTGCTCGTCTGAGATCACCGGCTTGACTTCCCCCTCGCCGCGCAGGGCCAGACTGTTGGGCAGGTATTCCTTGATCGCGACGAACCGCTTGTTCGCGTCGCAGGCGAGATAGACGATCGAAAACCCGCCCAGGGAGAGTTGATGCTCAATGCGGTATTCATCAAGTTGGTAGCCGGGAGGCAGGGCGTGGTTTGCTTGTTGCGCCATCGATATCGAAGCTATCATGTGGTTTTTCCGGCCATTTTCGGGCTTTGGCAGAAGTGTGTAAAGCAAAGTCCCGTCACCTTTCGATTTATCGGAACCCCCATGATTTACAGCATGACCGGCTATGCCGCGAGAACCCTTGATGTTGAACGCGGTGCCTTGCACATCGAACTGAAGAGCGTCAATTCGCGTTATCTCGACTTCCAGTTCCGGATTTGCGAGGAACTGCGCGTGGTTGAACCCGCGTTGCGTGAACTGTTCAGCGCTCGTCTCACGCGCGGCAAGCTTGAGTGCCGGCTGGGTTTTGCCGCCGCCACGTCGCGCGCGCAGCCGCAGACGATCAACTCCGATCTGCTCGAGCGCCTGAAATCCTTCGAGGATCAAGTCCTCGGCGAACTGCCGCAAGCCGCTCCGCTCACGGTCAACGAAGTGTTGCGCTGGCCAGGCATGTTCGGCGATGACACGCTTGACGTCGACGCATTGGTCCCTGCCTGCCTCGCGCTGGCCAAGGATGCGCTCGCCGATTTCAGCGATAGCCGCGCGCGCGAAGGCGCCAAGCTTGCTGCCGTCATTCTCGAGCGCGTCGAGCGCATGCGTGAACTGGTGCGCGAAGTCGCGCCGCGTATTCCCGCCGCGCAGCAAGCCTTCCAGGACAAACTGAAGCAACGTCTCGTTGACGCGCTCGGCTCTGCTGATGACGAACGCATCCGCCAAGAAGTCGCCGTCTTTGCCGTGCGGATCGACGTTGCTGAAGAACTGGCGCGGCTGTCGACGCACCTCGATGAAGTGGAACGCGTCCTGAAAGCCGGTGGTGCCAGCGGGAAACGCCTCGATTTCCTGATGCAGGAACTCAACCGCGAAGCTAATACGCTCGGCTCCAAGTCGGTTGTGACAGAGGTTTCGCAGACGGCGATGGAACTCAAGCTCCTGATCGAGCAGATGCGCGAGCAGATCCAGAACTTGGAATAAGGAGTTCGACGGAAGCGCTGGCGGCGGCGTCCGTTGCCGCGCGTACTCTACGCTTCCGAGCGAGGGGCCTGTGGTGTCAGTGCGACGACGAGCAGCATGGCGAGCGCGCGCAGGGTAGCTGCGAACAATTGCCCGAGCGGAATATCGTCACCTTCGATGATGTCTTGCATGTTTGGCTCCTGTATGGCGCCAAACATAGCGCTCGCCGTTCGCCGCGTCGGTGCACAAAGTCACGAAGGCGGGATTATTTCTTGATCGGTTGATTGCGACCGGAGAACTTGTCAGCCATCCGGAGTGCGGCGTCGCTGAACTCGCCCTGCGGATTTTCGACGCAGTACCGATCGACGAAGTTCTGCACCGTGCCGGTGGACATTGCCGATACCTGCTGCGACTGGTTCGCGTAGTTGTGCCCGGTCAGCACGCCGCGGATCCAGGCGAGATGGCTGTTGCGCAGTTCCGCGTCGTCCTTGGACTGCACCCACGCGCGGCAGGACATGTCGTCGAAGCCGACGATTTTCAGAGGCGCGGCCCCGGCTTCGAGGGAGAGCAGCAGGACGGCAAGCAATACTCCGAATCGCGGTGAAACGTACTTCGACATCCGTGCCTCCCTTTTCCTGTCACGTGACAATGAACCGATTCTCGCCCGATTGACTCGTACCGTCTAGCCGCAGTTCTTCGCAGGTACAATCTCGGCTCGATTCTTACCTACTAGCAAGGCAACGTACATGACAGGTCATCTCTACATCGTGGCAGCGCCATCGGGCGCCGGAAAAACCACGCTTGTCCGCATGCTTCTCGAGAACGATCCGCTCATCCGCCTGTCCATTTCGACGACGACGCGCAGCCCGCGGCCGGGTGAAGTCGATGGGCGCGAGTACTGTTTTGTCGATGTGCCGACCTTTCTGGAGCGCGTCAATCAGGGGGAGTTCCTCGAATGGGCAGAGGTGCACGGCAACTATTACGGCACATCCAAGCGCTGGATCGAGGCCGAAATGCAGGACGGGCGGGATGTGTTGCTTGAAATCGACTGGCAGGGTGCGCAACAGGTGAGAAAGGTCTTTGCGAATGCGATTGGCATTTTTATCCTGCCGCCGTCGATGGAAGCGCTGAAGGCGCGATTGTCTGGCCGCGGGACCGATTCAGCCGAGACGATCGCGCGCCGGATCGCCGCTGCGCAAGACGAGATGCGGCATGCCGACGAATTCGACTATGTTATTATCAACGACGATTTGCAGCAGGCACTGGACAACCTGAGATCGGTCGTCAGCGCCTCGCGGCTTCAATATCAAACACAGCGTCAGCGCCATCCCGCGCTGTTCGCGAAACTCCTCTGATTTTCAGGAAGAAACCATGGCACGAGTGACCGTAGACGATTGCATGCATACCATTCCCAACCGCTTCCAGATGACCTTGGCGGCGACCTATCGCGCCCGCCAGATCGCTGCGGGCGCGTCGCCGATGGTGGAGGCCGATCGTGACAAGCCGACGGTCATCGCCCTGCGCGAGATGGCACAGGGCATGTACGGTCTGGAAGTCCTCAATCGCGGTCAGGCCTGACCGTTAGCGGCAGGCTGTTTGGTGCGCGACCGTGAATCAGGACGCCGAAACTCCACAACACGCCAACGGCTCTGCCGCGCAAGCCACGCCCAGCCCAACCGTTTATCAGTTCGAAGATCCGGCGTACCGGGTCTTCGTCGATACCCTGAGCTATCTGCCTCAGGAAGATATTGACCAGATCCTCGAAGCGTATTGCTTCAGCGAGCAGGCCCATCGCGGCCAGACCCGCCTCTCCGGCGAACCCTACATCACGCATCCGCTGGCCGTAGCCGGCGCCCTTGCCGAATGGCGGATGGATGCGCAGGCAATCGTCGCCGCCCTCCTCCACGACGTGATGGAGGACACCGCAGTGACCAAAGCGGAGATCGCCGACCGCTTCGGCAAGGAAGTTGCCGAACTCGTCGACGGGCTGTCCAAGCTCGACCGGCTAGAATTCCAGTCCTATCAGGATGCGCAGGCCGAGAATTTCCGCAAGATGCTGATGGCGATGGCGCGCGATCTGCGCATCGTGCTCATCAAGCTGGCAGACCGCCGCCACAATCTGGAGACGATGGCGCAGGTTCGGCCCGAGAAGCGCAAGCGCATCGCCAAGGAAACGCTCGAGATCTACGTGCCGATCGCTACCCGCCTCGGCTTGAGCAACATCTCGCGGCATCTGCAGGATCTCTCCTTCAAGCACATCCACCCAATGCGCTTCCGTGTGCTGACGCGTGCCTTGCGCACGGTCCGCGGCAATCGCCGGGAGCTGTTGTCAAAGATCCTCGACGGCATTCGCAGCAAACTGCAGGAAGCGAATATCGAGGCCGGCGTGTTCGGTCGCGAGAAAAGCCTGTATTCGATCTATCACAAGATGCTCGACAAACACCTCAGCTTCTCGCAGGTGCTTGATATCTACGGCTTCCGGGTGATCGTGAAAGACGTGCCGAGCTGCTATCTGGCGCTGGGTGCGCTGCACTCGCGCTACAAGCCGGTGCCCGGCAAGTTCAAGGACTACATCGCAATCCCGAAAGGCAACGGCTACCAGTCCTTGCATACGACGCTGATCGGCCCTTACGGTACGCCGATCGAGATCCAGATCCGCACGCAGAGCATGCACCACCTGGCTGAGGAAGGGATTGCCTCGCACTGGCTCTATAAGGATAGCGAAGAGAGTGGCGCGGACCTGCAGGTGAAGATGCACAAATGGCTGCAATCGCTCCTCGAGCTGCAGAGCACGACGAAGGATTCGTCCGAGTTTCTCGAGCACGTCAAGGTCGATCTCTTTCCGGACGAAGTTTACGTTTTTACGCCCAAGGGGAAGATTCTTGCCTTGCCGCGCGGCGCAACGGTCGTCGATTTCGCCTACGCCGTGCATACAGACATCGGCCATCGTTGCGTTGCGGCGCGGATCGACCATGAGCTGATTCCGCTGTCTGCCGAGCTGGCCAACGGCAATCAGGTCGAGATCATTACCGCGCCCAACGCCAATCCGAACCCGGCGTGGCTGAGCTACGTTAAGACCGGGCGTGCGCGTAGCAAGATCCGCCAGTTCCTCAAGGCACTGCAGCAGGATGGATCGAGCGCGCTCGGCGAGAACATGCTCAATCAGGAGCTGCAGGCCCGCGGCGTCGTGCCTTCCGAGATTCCGCAGGAGGTCTGGGAGCGTGTGATTCAGGAGGCGGGCAAGAAGTCGAAGCGCGAGATCTACGCCGACATCGGCCTGGGTCGCAGCCTGGCCGCGGGCTTCGCCCAACGCCTGGCGGCGCAGGAGGAAGTCCAGCAGACCGAGTCGACTGTCTCGAAGCCGTTGATCATTCGCGGCACCGAAGGCATGGCGATCCAGCTGGCGTCGTGTTGCGGGCCGATCCCCGGCGATCCCATCGTTGGCCTGTTGCGCAAGGGGCAGGGGCTGCGCATCCATACCCATTCGTGCCGGACCGTCCGAAACTTGCGCAGCACTGAACCGCAGGACTGGATTCATGTCGAGTGGGAGCCCGATCCAGGGCAGCTCTTCGAAACCCGCCTGCGGGTGACAGCGAAGAATGTTCGTGGCGTGCTCGGTCGTATCGCTACCAGCATTTCGCAATCGGGTGCGAACATCGCACACGTCAACATGGATAGCGCCAAGTCGGGTTTCTTTACCGAACTGCATTTCCTTGTTCAGGTTTCCGGGCGCCCGCATCTGGCGAACCTCATGCGGGGCTTGCGCAGAATTCCCGACGTGATCCGCATCGCGCGCGAACAGGAGTAGCGTTGCCGGCAGCCGGCGGCAGTTTTTGTCTCGTTCATAGTCAGCGGGAGAAGTCCATGAATGCGGTGAACTACGAGCTTGATGGTCGGGTTGGCATTCTGACGCTCAATCGTTCGGAGTCGCTTAATGCGGTCAATCCAGACATGGTCGCCGGCCTGCTCGCAGCGAGTGCTCGTGCGGCCGATGATGCGGAAGTGCGCGCCGTCGTCGTGCGCGGTGCCGGCAAGAGCTTCATGGCGGGAGGCGATCTTCGCTGGTTTCGTGAGCAATTGGCGCTGCCGCCCGCGCATGCGCAATCGGGTTTTGCCGAGCTGATTGCCGGCGTGCATGCGGCAATCGCCAATTTCAAGCGCATGGACAAGCCGGTGATTGCCGCGGTCCATGGGGCTGTAGCCGGATTCGGCCTGTCCCTGATGCTGGCCGCCGATCTCGCTCTGGCTGCGGATGATGCCTATTTCACCCTCGCTTACAGCAAAATCGCCCTTTCTCCCGATGGCGGAGCGACGTGGTCATTGCCGCGCCACGTCGGCCTGAAGCGAGCGATGGAGATCGCCCTGCTCGGCGACCGCTTCGACGCGCGCCAGGCTCTGGAACTTGGCCTGATCAATCGCGTCGTGCCGAAGGAAGTACTTGATCAGGAAGCCATGGCGCTGGCGTCCCGGCTCGCGGCGGGGGCGGCGGGCGCACTGGCGAGGACCAAGGCTCTGCTCAATCAGTCGTTCGAAAACTCCCTCGAAGATCAGTTGTTGTGCGAGCAGCGGCGTTTCGTCGAGTGTGCAAGCGAGGCCGATTTTGCCGAAGGAGTGGCCGCTTTTCTTGCCAAGCGCAAGCCAGTCTTTGGCGACCATTGACTGAACGCACTGATCCGGCATGCTGATCGACACGCACTGCCATCTCGATGCGGCTGACTTCGCTGCCGATCACGACGCTCTGGTGCTTGCCGCACGCAGCGCCGGGGTCGGCGCCATTGTCGTGCCGTCAGTGGACGCCGGTAACTGGGGGGCAGTGCGCGATTGCTGTCAGCGTTTCCCGGGACTCTTCCCGGCGTACGGTATTCATCCGCTCTACGTCGACGGAGTTGCCGAGTCGACCATGCACGCCTTGAGAGCGTGGCTTGCGGGCGAGCTGAAGTCCGCGAATCCGCCCGTCGCCGTCGGCGAGATCGGGCTTGATTTCTTCATGCCCAACCACGATGCCGCGTGCCAGGAAACGGTCTTCATCGAACAGCTCAAGATTGCTCGCGACTTCGATTTGCCCGTATTGCTCCATGTTCGGCGTTCGGTCGATGGGGTCTTAAAATGCCTGCGCCGCATCGGCGTACGCGGCGGCGTCGCGCACGCGTTCAATGGCAGTCGCCAGCAGGCCGATGAATTCATCCGGCTGGGCTTCAAACTCGGCTTCGGCGGCGCCATGACCTACTCGCGCTCATCACGCATTCGCAAACTGGCGGCGACGCTTCCCATCGACGCCATTGTTCTCGAAACAGACGCACCCGACATCCCGCCCTGGTGGCTCGCCGGGGAGCGAAACACGCCGGCGGAGTTGCGGCGCATAGCGGCCACGCTCGCCGAACTGCGCGGGATGTCGGAAGAAGAGGTCGCGTTAGTGACCACTAGGAACACGCTGGAGGTTTTGTCTCTGGGGTGACTTTGTCGCCGATGTTGCTGGCAGGATGGGGCCCGTTTTAGCCGTCTGCAAGCACGCTCATGTCCGGCCAAAAATCGTGTCCCGGAATCTTCAGCGCAACCGGCCGAACCCCTTGCGAACAGCCATTCGATGCGACAGCAAACCGGGCCAAAAGTTGCCGGTGGATCAAAAAGACGCGATAATCCGCGGCTGTTTAGCATCAAAGCACCGTCGGGGAATCCTCGGTGGGGTTTACTTGCGCTGGCCGTAGCTGATTCGCGTTAAGCGAGAAAGGATTGAGCGTGGAAATTTTCAAGGCTGATGTAGTAATCGTAGGGGGAGGCGGAGCTGGCTTGCGTGCAGCGATCGCTGTGGCAGAGTCCGATCCGTCGTTAAAGATCGCGCTCGTTTCGAAGGTCTACCCGATGCGCAGCCACACCGTGGCGGCGGAAGGTGGTGCGGCTGGCGTCAAGCGTGACGACGACAGCTTCGACTATCACTTCCACGACACCGTCGGTGGTGGCGACTGGCTTTGCGAGCAGGACGTCGTCGAGTACTTCGTCAAGCAGGCACCGGTCGAGCTGACCCAGCTCGAACATTGGGGCTGCCCATGGAGCCGTACGCCGGAAGGCAAGGTCAATGTTCGCCCGTTCGGCGGCATGAAGATCCAGCGCACCTGGTTCGCGGCCGACAAGTCGGGCTTCCACATCCTGCACACGCTGTTCCAGACCTCGATCAAGTACCCCTCGATCAAGCGCTTTGACGAGTACTTCTGCGTCGATTTGCTCGAAGAAGACGGCCGCTGCCAAGGCGTCGTTGCCATCCAGATGGGCACCGGCGAGTTCGTCATGATCGAAGGCAAGTCGGTCATCCTTGCGACCGGCGGTGCCGGCCGCGTCTTCCGCGAAAGCACGCTGGGCGGTATCGTCACCGGCGACGGCATGGCGCTGGCTTTCCGCCATGGCGTTGCACTGCGCGACATGGAGTTCGTGCAATACCACCCGACCTGCATGCCGATCACCGGCCTGCTGTTCACCGAGGCCTGCCGCGGCGAAGGCGGCTATCTGGTTAACAAGGACGGCTACCGCTACCTGCAGGACTACGGTCTCGGACCGCTGCAGGACAAGCCAAAGAACAAGTACATGGAACTCGGCCCGCGCGACCGCCTGAGCCAGGCGTTCTGGTACGAGCAACAGAAGGGGCGCACGATCGAGCATCCGGTCATGGGTTCTGTTGTTCACCTCGATCTGCGTCACCTCGGCGAAGCCTATCTGCGCGAGCGCCTGCCGCTGATTTATGAAATGGCCGAAACGTTCATGGGCCTCGATCCGGCCAAGGATCCGATCCCGGTTCGCCCAGGTGTGCATTACACGATGGGTGGCGTCAAGGTTGACGGCAACTGCGAAACATCGCTGCCTGGCCTGTTCGCCATCGGCGAATGCGCCAGCGTCGGTATCCACGGTGCGAACCGTCTCGGTTCGAACTCGCTGACCGAACTGCTGGTCTTCGGCAAGGTTGCCGGCGACCAGGCGGTCAAGAAGGCCAAGTCGCTGCCGCCGGGTAATTCGGCAAGCCTGCTCAAGCAGGCAGAGGCGGCCGAAGCGCGCGTCATGGCGCTCAAGACCAAGACCGGCGGCACCGAGCGCATTGCCGACATCCGCAAGGAAATGGTCAAGACGATGGAAGACGGCTGCGGCATCTACCGCGTTGAGGAAACCATGCAGGCGACCTGTGACAAGCTGGCCCAACTGCGTGAGCGCTTCAAGAACATCAGCATCGACGACAAGTCGAGCGTCTGGAATACGGACTGGCTGATGGCGGTCGAACTCGACTACCAACTCGACGTTGCCCAGTCGATGGCGCACTCGGCGATCAACCGCAAAGAATCGCGCGGCGCCCACCAGCGCCTGGACGGCCCGAATGAAGCCTATGTGCAGCGCGACGACGTCAACTTCCTCAAGCACTCGGAAGCCTACTACGTACCGGGCAGCGCCCCGCGCATCGCCTATGGCGACGTGAAGATCACCAAGTCCCAGCCCGCCGCCCGTGTCTATGGCGCTGCCGGCGAAAAAGCAGACCAGGAAAGGAAAGCATCCCATGTCTGAGACGCAAAAAGTTATTGAGATCGAAGTCCTGCGCTATCTGCCGGAGTCCGATCAGGCTCCGCACAGCGAAGTGTACAAGGTGCCTTTCACCGACGATATGTCGGTGCTGCAAGGCGCGCAGTACATCAAGGACAACTTCGACGGCTCGCTGACCTTCCGCTGGTCGTGCCGGATGGCCATCTGCGGTAGCTGCGGCATGATGATCAACGGCATCCCGAAGCTTTCCTGCGAAACGTTCCTGCGCGATTACTACCCGAATCGCATCACGATCGAAGCGCTCGCCAACTTCCCGATCGAGAAGGACTTGGTCGTCGACCTGTCCGGCTTCATCGAGAAGCTCGAAAGCATTCAGCCGTACATCATCCCGAAAGAGCCGCGTTCGCTGGAGCAGGGTGAATACATCCAGTCGCCGGCGCAGTTCGCCGAGTACATTCAGTTCACGTCGTGCATCAACTGCACGCTCTGCTACGCCGCCTGTCCGCAAGTTGGTCTCAACCCCGACTTCATCGGCCCGGGCGCCATGGCCCTGCTTCACCGCTACAACATGGACTCGCGTGATGGCGGCCAGGCGCAGCGGATGGAGCTCGTCGCGTCGGAAGAAGGCGTCTATAACTGCAGCGCCGTCGGCTACTGCTCCGAAGTCTGTCCGAAGCACGTCGATCCGGGCAATGCGGTCAATATCAGCAAAATCAACGCAGCGAAGGACTACTTCCTGCGCTTCCTGTCGCCGAAAGGGGGTTCCAAGTGAGCAAGCGTCGTCCTTATGTCCGTCCGATGGACGGATGGTGGAAAAAGAACCCGTTCTACGTCGAGTACATGGTTCACGAAGGCACTGCGCTGTTCGTTGCCGCCTACGCGATTACCCTGCTGGTCGGCCTGATCCGTCTCGGCCAGGGCGAAGCTGCGTGGAATGGCTGGCTCGCCGCGATGCAGAATCCGCTGGCCATCGTCTGCCATCTCGCGATGCTGGTTGCCGTTGCCTATCACGCATTCACGTGGTTCAAGCTGTTCCCGCTGACCATGCCGCCAATCGTCGTCAATGGCAAGAGGGTTGAGCCGGGTGTCGTGGTCGGTACCGGTTGGACGGCCGCGGTCGTAGCTGCCGTGGTTCTGCTTGGTCTGGTTTGGGGGATTGCAGCATGAAGACACGTAAGCGTTCCAACGCGCCGATTTTCTGGGGCCTGTTCGGTGCCGGCGGCATGATCGCCGCACTCGTTGGCCCGATGCTGGTGTTCATCACGGGGATCGCGGTTCCGCTCGGCATCCTGTTGCCGGCGGATACGATGAGCTTCCCGAAAATGACGGCGTTTGCCCAGAACTTCATCGGCAAGGGCTTCATCTTCGTCGTGATTTCGCTCTTCCTCTGGCACGCCGCACACCGGATCTTCCACTCGCTGCATGAGATCGGCATTCACGGCGGCTTCTTCGCCAAGCTGCTGACCTACGGCGTGGCGTTTGCTGCCACGGTGATTTCGGCGGTCGTGCTGCTCGGTTTGGGGTTCTAAGGCTGTAAGCTACCAGGAGCCGGCATCTCTCGTCGGCTCGAATCAAAGGACGGTTCGGAAGATGTTGCCAGGAGCGGCGCTTGCCGCCTGGTTGTCGTCTCCGGGCCGTCTTTCTTTTGCTCGCTCCGGGCATCGCGGGCGGCGAGGAAATGGACCGATTTCAGGTACTCTTTGCGCATGGCAACTGATCTGTGAGACGAGGGCCGCGTGAAGCTTCGCGAGAGCAACATCGAGAAACTCGAACAAGGTACGTTCGATGCGCTGATCGTCGGTGGCGGAATCAATGGCGCGGTGGCCGCCGCGTCGCTTTCCGGCAAAGGCGCCAAGGTGGCGCTGATCGAGCAGCGCGACTTCGCCGGCTTCACCAGCCAGCAATCGAGCAATCTTGCCTGGGGCGGTATCAAGTATCTGGAAAGCCGCGACTTCCGCTTGGTGCGGGAACTATGCCTGAGCCGCAATCACCTGATCGAGAACTACCCTTCGCGCGTCGAGGAGATTCGCTTCTACTCGTCAATTGAAGAGGGATTTCGTTTTCCGCCACGTTTCATCTGGCTGGGAACGTGGTTGTACTGGCTGTTCGGCGGCGCTTACACCGCTGGTCCGCGCTGGTTACCGAAGAAAGTCGTCGAACGCGAAGAACCTCGGATCAACACGCGCAACTACTCAGGGGCGTTCGAGTACTCGGACGCATACCTGCACGACAACGATGCGCGATTCGTCTTCCAGTTCATTCGCTCAGCCATGGACCGAGGTTGCATCGCCGGCAACTACGTTGAGTCGATTGCCGCATCTCGTTTCGGCGAAGAATGGATCACGGATGCGCGCGACCTTGTTACCGGGAGAACGTTGAAGATACGTTCGCGCGTGCTGATCAACGCGGCCGGACCGTTTGTCGATGATCACAACCGGACGACGGGAGAAGTCACCGAGCACCGGCACGTGTTTTCGAAAGGCGTTCATCTGATCGTCCCGCAGATTACCCCGCATCGGCGGATTTTGACTTTCTTCGCCGACGACGGTCGTCTGTTCTTCGCCATTCCGATGGGCGTCCGAACCTGTGTCGGGACGACGGACACACGCGTCGAGTCACCGCACGTCGGCGTGACCGACGAAGACCGACAGTTCATTCTCGACAACATCAACAAAAGACTAAACTTGTCGCAGCCGTTGCGACGCGAGGACATCATCGCCGAGCGCTGCGGTGTCCGGCCCTTGGTCGTGAGGAGCGGGAAGAACAGCGGGGAAACGCGCGACTGGTTGCAAATGTCGCGCCGGCACGAAATCGACGTGAATCCCGATACGGCCCATTTGAGCATCTTCGGGGGCAAACTGACCGATTGCGTCAACGTCGGCAATGAAGTGTCGAGTATCGTCTCCCGTCTTGGTGTCCATTTGCCGTATCCGTTATACAAGTGGTACGGCGAGCCGCATCCCTCGGTGCGCGAGGAGTACATGCACCAAGCGCGGCTGATGAACCTCGACGGCTACACGTCGCCGGAATCGATCGAGACCTTGAGCAGCCGGCTGTGGCGGCGTTACGACCAACAGGCGTTCGAACTGCTCGCCGACATCCGCGAAGACCCGCGCCAGGCCGAGGTGTTGATCAAGGGAACCGACTACATTCGCTGCGAGATCAGGTTGGCCAAGCGCCAGGAGATGATCACCAAGCTTGAGGATTTCCTGCGTCGACGCTCGAAGATCGCGCTCGTCGTGCGACATGAGGATATCCGCAAGGCGCCCGGTTTGATGGAGGCGTGCGAGATCCTGTTCGGTGACGAGGCGCAGGCGAAGTTCGACGAGTACTTCGCCGAGAACCCGTAGCGAGAATGCTCAGGCGTTCCGCGCGGGTTCGGCTTCCGGGGTCAGCATGCGCTCGACGTAGCGGGCGATCAGATCGATCTCCAGATTGACGCGGTCCCCGGCCCGAATTCCGCCGAGCGTCGTCGATGCGAGTGTGTGTGGAATCAGGTTGATCGTGAAGCGGCTGCCCTCGACGGCGTTGGTCGTCAGGCTGACGCCATTGACCGTGATCGAGCCCTTGCGCGCGATGTACTTCGCGAGTTCCTGCGGTGCGCTGATCTCGAGCAGCCGGTTGTCGCCGACCCGGTCGAAACGCACGACCGTGCCGACGCCGTCCACGTGCCCGGAAACGAGATGCCCGCCGAGGCGGTCGGCGAGGCGCAGCGCTTTCTCGAGGTTGATCGGCCCAAGCGCATCGAGGCCGATCGTGCACGACAAGGTTTCTGGCGAGACATCGACGCAGAAGGTATTGCCGGTACGTTCGACGACGGTCAGGCAGACGCCGTTGCAGGCGATCGAGTCGCCGAGTTCGACGTCGTCGAGGCCGAGTTTTCCGGCTTCGACGGTCAAGCGCACGGTGGGCGAGCCGTCGTTGCGCGGAGTTAACGCAGTAATCTGGCCAACGGAGGCAATGATTCCAGAGAACATGGCAGAGGGCTGGGGGAAGGTTTGAAGAGAAGCCAGTCTAGCACGCTGGGAAAACCGGCTCCTCAGTCCCGTCCAGGGGGAGGGCTACTTCTTGCCGTTCGCCGTTAGACGATTGGCGCCGCTGAGCAACGCACGGATCGAGGCGGTGACGATGTTGGCGTCCATGCCGACGCCGTAGCATTCGCGTTCGCTGCCGGCCTGAGTGACTTCCATGAAGGCACACGCCCGAGCGTTGCCGCCGTCGCCGCTGCTGCTCATCGAGCGCTCCTCGTAGCTGCGTACCTGCAGCGAAATGCCGATTTGCCGCAAAGCGTGCGTCGCCGCGTCGATCGGGCCGTTGCCTTCGCCGGTCAGCACCTTGGTCTGGCCACCGCGTTCTATCGTCAGGCGGATGCCCTGCGCCTTGCCGTCCTCGAACAGATGGTGTTCGACGTAGCGCAAGGGTTCGGCGTTGTCGAGGTAAGTGTCCGAGAACAGCTTCCAGATATCTTCGGCCTCAATCTCGCCACCGTACTCGTCGGTGTGGCGCTGGACGACGGCCGAGAACTCGACCTGCAAACGGCGCGGCATGACCACGCCGTACTCGGTCTCGAGCAGGTAGGCGATTCCGCCCTTGCCCGACTGGCTGTTGATACGGATCACCGAGTCGTAACTGCGGCCGAGGTCGGCCGGGTCGATCGGCAAATAGGGTAGATTCCACGGCGCCTCGGCATTTTGTGCTGAGAAACCTTTCTTGATGGCGTCCTGGTGGGAGCCAGAGAATGCCGTGAAAACTAGATCGCCCACATAGGGGTGGCGTGGGTGAATGGGGAGTTGCGTGCAATGTTCAAAATCGCGCGCAACCGCGTTGATATCGGAGAAATCGAGGTTCGGTGAGACGCCTTGCGTGTAGAGATTCAAGGCGAGCGTGACGAGGTCGACGTTACCGGTGCGTTCGCCGTTGCCGAAAAGGCAGCCCTCGACGCGGTCGGCGCCGGCCATCAAGCCGAGTTCAGCGGCAGCAACGGCCGTGCCGCGGTCGTTGTGCGGGTGGAGGCTGATGAGGAGGCTGTCACGTCGTGCGAGATGGCGGTGCATCCACTCGATCTGGTCGGCGTAGACATTCGGCGTCGCCATTTCGACGGTGGTTGGCAAATTGAGGATGATCTTGTTGTCAGGCGTCGCGCCCCAGGCTTCGGTCACCGCGTTGCAGACTTCGAGCGCAAAGTCGAGTTCGGTCGCGGTGAAGGTTTCCGGGCTGTACTCGAGTACCCATTCGGTGCCGGGATTCTCGGCGCACAATTCTTTGACGAGCTTCACGGCCGAGACGGCCATGTTGACCACTTCCGGCTTGCTCAAGCCGAAGACGATCTCGCGGAAGGGTTTCGACGTCGCGTTATAGATATGCACGATGGCGCGGCGCGCGCCCTTCAAGGCCTCGAAGGTGCGGCGGATCAACGTTTCACGTGCCGGGGCGAGAACTTCGATGGTGACGTCGTCCGGGATATGTCCCTCCTCGATCAACTTCCGCACGAAGTCGAAGTCGGTTTGCGACGCCGAGGGGAAGGCAACCTCGATTTCCTTGAAACCGGCCTTCACCAACGTCTTGAACATGCGCATCTTGCGTTCGCCATTCATCGGCTCGAACAAGGCCTGGTTACCGTCGCGCAGATCGGTGCTCATCCAGGCCGGCGCCTGCGTGATGATCTTGTTCGGCCACTGGCGGTCGGAGAGCTTGACCGGGGGAAAAGCGGTGTACTTCGTCGAGGGTTGTTTCAACATCATTTCGAGTTCCTCTTCTGACGCAGGCGATGTGATTTCGATGAAAGGATCATACCGAAGACGGCGCGGCAGGTGCTTGCGTTCTATCGGGTGATTCGAGCCGGATTTAACTGATCGTTGCGACATAAGCCTCTATGGCGCAATAATCTGTCTAACGAGAAGAAATGAAAGCAATATCGTGGGAATCGACAACTACGACCGGCAGATTCTGCGGCTCCTCCAACAGGACGGCCGCATCAGCAACCAGGACCTCGCGGACCGCATCGGCCTGTCGCCGTCGCCGTGCCTGCGCCGTGTGCGCGCACTCGAGGAGGTGGGCGTGATCAAAGGCTATCGCGCACTGGTCGACGCCAAGGCGCTCGGTTACACGCTGATGGCGCTGATCTATATCTCGATGGACAAGCACACGCCGGACCGTTTCGAGCACTTCGAAAAGGAGATCAGCCAGTTTTCGGAAGTGCTCGAATGCTTGCTCATCACCGGCCAGGACGCCGATTACCAGATCAAGGTTATCGTGCGCGACATGGACGCTTTCCAGGACTTGCTGCTCAACCGTATCACTGGCATCCGCGGTGTGACCGGGGTGCATTCCAGCTTCGTTCTGCGCCGCGTTGTCGATACGACGGCGGTGCCGGTCTGAAGCCGGCGGCGGCCCCGGTGCTGCGGCTCAAGACGGCTTATACTTCCAGCTTTACGACGACGCGATGCCGAATGCCATGCCGCCCCTGACTGACACGCTCACCGGTCACGATTTCGAAGTGGCTGCCCTCGGCCAGATTTTCACACCGCCGGCGATTGTCGACTGCATGCGCGGACTGGTGCGGAACACGGGCCGCGTTCTCGAACCAGCCTGTGGTGACGGCGCCTTCCTGCAGCACTTCCCCGGCGCCCTCGGCATCGAGATCGACCCGCGCTATGCGCCGCCGGGCGTTGAAGTCATGAACTTCTTCGAGTTGTCCGACGACGAGTCGTTTGCGACGATCATTGGCAACCCGCCCTACGTGCGCTTCCAGGACATCTCGCCGGGAACGCGACGTCTGGCGCGCGGCACGGTGCTCGACAAGCGCGCCAATCTCTACCTCTTCTTCATCGAGAAGTGCCTGCGCTTGCTAGAGCCGGGGGGCGAACTGATCTTCATCACGCCGCGAGACTTCCTGAAGGCGACGTCGGCCGTGCCGCTCAACCGCCTGTTGTTCGAGCAGGGAACGATCACCGACTTCATCGATCTCGGCGATCTTCACCTGTTCGACGACGCGACGCCCAACTGCGCGATCTGGCGCTTCGAGCGTGGCAACCTGACGCGGCAGACACGCTACGCGGCGCTTGGGTTTGCCGATACCGCAGAGACACTCTCTGCGCCGCCGTGGGAACAGCGGCGTTTCCTCGAGAGCGGCGGTCATCTCTTGTTCACCAAGCACGAGTATCCGCTGCGCCTCTCCGATATTGCTTTCGTCAAGGTCGGTGCCGTGTCGGGTGCCGACGATCTCTACACCAGTGATGTGGCCGGTACTCGCGATTTTGTCTGTTCATCCACCGTCGCCGATGGCCTGACCCGACGCATGATCTGGTGCGAGCCGGGCGGATCCCCCCCCGAGGCGTTGCTGCCGCACAAGGAACGGCTGATTGCCCGGCGCATCCGTCCGTACAACGAGACGAACTGGTGGCACTGGGGGCGCGGCTACTACGTATCCGATCTGCCTCGCGTGTACGTCAATGGCAAGACGCGGCGCGCGCAGCCCTTTTTCGTGCACGATTGTCGGAATTACGATGGCGCGGTACTTGCCATTTTCCCAAATGACCCCACTGTCGACATTCGTGCCTTCGCCGAAGCGCTGAACCGCGTCGATTGGGCGGATCTCGGCTTTGTGTGCGACGGGCGCTTTCTCTTCACGCAGCGCAGCCTGGAACAGTCGCCGCTGCCCAAGTCCTTCCGGGTGTTTCAGCCCGGGGACGGCACGACCTGGTGGAATAAACTGAAGAAGATCTTCTGATCATTCCGATTGCAATGGCCTTCTCCGGGCCACAAGAGAACTGGAGACACGCATGGTTCCTCACCTGACGACGGCCCTCACCGGCCCGCTGCTCGAACTCGAAGCCAAATTCCTCGCCGCCGCGCCGACCATCGAGCGCTGGCTGCGCAACCAGTGGCAGGAACACACGCCGCCGTTCTACGGCTCGGTCGATCTGCGCAATGCCGGCTTCAAGCTGGCGCCGGTCGACATGAACCTCTTCCCCGGTGGTTTCAATAATCTCAACGACGCCTTCATGCCGCTTTGCGTGCAGGCGGCGATGACGGCGATCGAGAAGATCTGCCCGAACGCGCGGAGCCTCTTGCTCATCCCGGAAAACCACACGCGCAACCTCTTCTACCTGCAGAACGTCGCCCGACTCGTCAACATCCTGCGCCTGACCGGCCTCGACGTGCGCCTCGGGTCGCTGCTGCCGGAAATCGACAGGCCGACGACGATCGAACTGCCGAACGGCACGTCGATCGTGCTCGAACCGCTCGTGCGCATCGGCAACCGGCTCGGGCTCAAGGACTTCAACCCCTGCGCCGTCCTGCTCAACAACGACCTGACGGCCGGCATCCCCGACGTGCTGAGAAATCTCGAAGATCAGTACGTCCTGCCGCCGCTGCACGCCGGCTGGGCGGTGCGCCGCAAGTCGAACCACTTTACCGCCTACGACGAGGTGGCCGACGAGTTCGGCAAGCTCGTCGGCATCGACCCGTGGCAGATCAACCCCTACTTCTCCGTGTGCAATGCGGTCAATTTCCACGAGCGGCAGGGCGAGGAGTGCCTCGCCTCCAACGTCGACGCCGTGCTCACGCTGATCCGCGAGAAGTACAAGGAGTACGGCATCGATGAGACGCCGTACGTCGTCGTCAAGGCCGACGCCGGCACCTACGGCATGGGCGTGATGACGGTCAAGGATGCGTCCGAGGTGACCGGCCTCAACCGCAAGCAGCGCAACAAAATGTCGGTGATCAAGGAGGGCATGAACGTCTCTCAGGTGATCATCCAGGAAGGCGTGCATACCTACGAGCGGGTCAGCGACGGGGTCGCCGAGCCGGTCGTGTACATGATCGATCGCTTCGTCGTCGGCGGCTTCTACCGCGTGCATTCGGGGCGCGGCATCGACGAAAACCTCAACGCGCCGGGCATGCACTTCGAGCCGCTAGCCTTCGAAACGAGTTGCTGCCTGCCCGACCGCTGCCAGAAACCGGACGCGCCGCCCAACCGCTTCTACGCCTACGGCGTCGTTGCGCGCCTGGCACTGCTCGCCGCCTCGCTTGAACTCGAACGCACGGCGCCGGCGGGTGTGTAAACTGTGAGCCCGACTTCGACCGACACCATTCAGGAGCCTCGTTAATGCGCTTTGCTTTCATTGTCGACCCGCTGGATACGCTGAAGGCCTACAAGGATTCGAGCATCGCCATGATGCGCGCGGCGCAGGACGCTGGCCATGCGGTGTGGGCGATCCAGCAGCCCGGCATCCACTGGTCGGCGCTGCACGGCGTCTGCGCCGAGGCAGTACACCTCGAACTGCTCGCGGACGACGAGGATTGGTTCGTCGAGATCACGCGCCATGTCGTGCCCTTGCGCGATTTCGCGGCGGTCGTCATGCGCAAGGACCCGCCGTTCGATATCGAGTACGTGACGACCACCTGGCTGCTTGACCGCGCGGTGGCTGAAGGCGCACGTGTCTTCAATCGGCCGCAGGCGCTGCGCGATCACTCGGAAAAGCTCTCCGTCCTCGAGTTTCCCGAGTTCGCCGCGCCGACACTGGTGGCGCGCGAGGCCGGTCCGATCAACACTTTCATCGACATCCAGCGCGACACCATCCTCAAGCCGCTCGACGGTATGGGCGGGCGCCAGATCTTCCGTGTGCGCCACGACGACCCGAACCGCAACGTAATCATCGAGACGCTCACCGCCGACGGCGCACGCACGATCATGGCGCAGCGCTTCATCCCGGAAATCAGCGAAGGCGACAAGCGCATCCTGATCATCGGCGGCGAAGTAGTTCCCTATTGCCTGGCCCGCATCCCGAAAGCCGGCGAGACGCGCGGTAACCTCGCGACCGGCGGTACCGGCGTTGCCCGTCCGCTCTCACCGCGCGACCGTGAAATTGCCGAAGCGCTGGCGCCGGTCTTCGCCGAGCGCGGCTTGCTCTTCGTTGGCATCGACGTGATCGGCGATTGGCTGACCGAAATCAACGTCACCAGTCCGACCTGCATGGTCGAGATCTGTGAGCAAACCGGGTTTGACGCTGCGGCGATGTTCATCGCCGCGCTGGAGCGCGAATGCCCCACCATCGTTGTGCCGCCCATTTCAGCCTGATCCTCCGCCTGAGGCTGCTCGCCGTCGCTGGGCTGCTGCTGGCGGCGTGCGGCAAGGCGCCCTTGCATCAGCAGGAATCCTTCGTCTTTGGAACGCGCGTTGAGATACTCATCGCCGGTCTCGACGAAGCGCAGGCGCGTCCTGCCGCCGCCGCAGTGCTGCGCGAGTTCGACCGCCTGCATCGCACATATCACGCCTGGCAGCCATCCGAGCTGAGTGAACTCAATGCCGCCATCGCTGCCGGACGGCCGCACGCCGTTACGCCCGAACTTGCTGCTTTCATCGCCGATGCGCAGCGTCTCTCAGTCTTGGGCGATGGGCGTTTTGACCCGGGGATCGGCGGCCTGATCCGGTTGTGGGGATTCCAGTCCGACGAGTTCAAGCCTGCCCTGCCTGATTCCGAAGCTTTGACGGCATGGCGGAATGCCCGTCCGGGCATCGCCGATTTGAGGGTCGACGGCGTCGAGGTCAGCAGCGGGAACACTCAGGTCGCCCTTGACTTCGGCGGCTATCTCAAGGGCGTCGCGCTCGATCGGGCCGCCGAGATTCTGCACTCTCAGGGCGTGCAGAATGCCTTGATCAACATCGGCGGCAACGTCATGGCGTTGGGCAACAAGAACGGGGAACACTGGAAGGTCGGTATCCAGCATCCACGCCAGCCAGGGCCGCTGGCGACGGTCGAACTGCTCGATGGCGAAGCGATCGGCACCTCGGGCGACTACCAACGCTTCTTTGAACTCGACGGAAGGCGCTATTGTCACCTGCTCGACCCGCGCAGCGGCGAGCCGGTGACGCACACGCAGGCTGTCACCGTCCTTGTCTCGCCGCGCCCGGCCGCTGGCATGCTGTCGGATGTAGCCTCGAAGCCGTTGTTCATCGTCGGCCCGGAGTGGCGGGAAGCGGCCCGAAAGATGGAAGTCGACCAAGTGTTGCGCGTGGACTCGAACGGGCGGGTGCAAGTGACCAAGAAGCTGAACGAGCGGCTTGAGTTCGTCGGGCCGTCGCCGGAGGCACTCGAAATCCTGCCTTGAGCGGTTTGTGCCACTTACGAACGGCGCGGAATCCCTTAGAATGTGGGTCGGATTTCCAAGGAACACGCGCCCATGATCGGTATTCTCCTGATAACGCACGGTACGTTTGGCGAAAGCCTGATCCAGAACATCTGCCATGTCCTCAACAAGCGCCCTCCCCTGATTGGCCAGTTGGGTGTGGCGGCGCAGGACGATCCTCTCGACATCCTGCCGATGGCCAAGTTGCTGCTCAAGGAAGTTGACGAAGGTGACGGCGTACTGATCCTCACCGATATTCTCGGCGCCACGCCCGCCAACCTCGCGTTGAAGCTGCTCGAACCCGGGCGTGTCGAATGCGTCGCCGGCGTCAGCCTGCCGATGCTTTTGCGCGCGCTCACCTACCGCAAGAACGGCATGGAAACCCTCATCAAGAAGGCAATCAGCGGTGGGCACGACGGTGTCATCAACATGCACCGGCACTAGCGCGCCACCGATCGACCGACAGGACTTGCAATGCTACGTGCTGAAATCGAAATAGCGAACAAACTGGGGCTGCATGCCCGTGCGTCGGCCAAGTTGACGCAGATTGCCGGCAGCTACGGTTCGGAAGTCTGGCTGGAAAAGGGGCCGCGCAGGATCAACGCCAAGAGCATCATGGGCGTCATGATGCTGGCCGCCGGCAAGGGCTCGACGATCGTCGTCGAGACGGACGGCGACGACGAGCGGCAGGCGCTCGATGCCATTCTCAAACTGATTGCGGACAAGTTCGGTGAAGGAGAGTAGGCATACCATGAGCTTCACTCTGCACGGTCTGGCGGTATCGGGGGGGATTGCCATCGGGCAGGCGCACCTCATCTCGCAGGCCACGCTCGAGGTGTCGCACCTGGTCATTTCTCCGCGTCTGGTCGAAAAGGAAATTGCGCGTTTCGACGCCGCCCTGGCCCGTGTACGCGGTGAACTGGCTGCGATCAAGAGAGCCACGGAGGCTTCGCCGACGGACATCGGTGCTTTCATCGAACTGCACTTGATGATTCTCGCCGACCCGGAACTGTGCGAGGTGCCCAAGCAGATCATCCGCGAGCGTCGCTGCAACGCCGAATGGGCGATCGTGCAGCAGATGGAGATCCTCGTCGGCCAGTTCGAGGAAATCGACGACATCTATCTGCGCGAGCGCAGCTACGACGTCCGTCAGGTCGTCGAGCGCGTCGTGCGCGAACTCGTCGGGCGTGGCGAGCCGACAGCGCTCAAGGCGCCCAGGGGAGCAAAGGGCGAGGCGCTGATCGTTGTTGCGCACGACCTGTCGCCCTCCGATGTGATGGCGTTCAAGGACCAGAATTTTGCCTCCTTCGTCACCGATGTCGGCGGCGCCACCTCGCATACGGCGATTCTCGCGCGTGGCATGGGCATCCCGGCCGTACTCGGCCTGCATAATGCCCGCCAGCTGATCCACGACAAGGAGACCTTGATTGTCGACGGCACGCGCGGCGTCGTTATCGTCAATCCCGATCAGCGGGTGCTCGAGGAATACCAGCTCAAGAAAAGCCAGTTCGAGATCGAGCGCTCCAAGCTCAAGCTGCTGAAGACGGCGCGCGCGACGACGCTCGACAAGGTCAAGATCGACCTAATGGCCAACATCGAGGAGCCGGGCGATGTGGCTGCCGCGCTCGACAGCGGCGCCGAGGGCGTCGGCCTCTTCCGTACCGAGTTCATCTTCCTCGGGCGTGGCGATATGCCGAGCGAGGACGAGCAGTTCGAAGCCTACCGCAAGGTGGTGAAGGGCATGGAAGGGCGCCCAATCACGATCCGTACCTTCGATCTGGGCAACGACAAGAACGTGCCTTACGAGACGATTGAGGACCGAAAGCGCGACAACCCGGCGCTCGGCCTGCGCTCGATCCGCCTCTCGCTTGCCGAACCGCGAACCTTCCAGGCCCAGTTGCGTGCGATCCTGCGCGTTTCGAAGTTCGGCAAGGTCAAGATCCTCATCCCGATGCTTTCGCACGCACATCAGATCGACCAGACGCTGGCTGCGCTCGAACAGGCGAAATCCAGCCTGCGTGGCGAGAAGATCGCGTTTGACGAGAACATCGAAATCGGCGGCATGGTCGAAGTGCCGGCGGCTGCGCTTGCCGTCGGTCTGTTCCTGCGCCGGCTCGATTTCATCTCGATCGGCACCAACGACCTGATCCAATACACGCTGGCCATCGATCGCAGCGATGAGCATGTCGCCAATCTCTACGATCCGTTGCACCCGGCGGTGCTTATGCTGCTGGCGCACATCATCAGCAGCGCGGACAAGGCGAGCGTGCCGGTTTCGATGTGCGGCGAAATGGCCGGCGATCCGACGTTGACGCGCCTGCTACTCGGCATGGGCCTGCGCCAGTTCTCCATGCACCCGGCGCAGATTCCGGCGGTCAAGCAACGCATCAAGCAGAGCGATATCTCGGAACTGGTGCCCATTGTCCGGCGTATCCTTCGCCTCGAGGAGTCGTCGAAGATCCAGGAGCAGATCGAACGACTCAATCTGATGCAGGTATAGGTGTGAAAGGCTGACAATCCGCACGTTTGACATTTGCGGGGACGGACGGTAACTTCCCTCGACAGCGCCGATTTGAACAATCAGCTTGCGGGCGCTCAACAAATACGGCTAAAGCGGCACCAACCCAGTCCGCTTTTATTGTGCCGACTGGGTTTTTTGCTTTCGGGTTGCGAATGAAATGTCACTAGAACAGTCTGTCGGAATCGTTGCGCCGCAACGCGTCCGCTTCGATGAACACTTGTCGCTGAAAAGCGGCTCGGTCCTGCCCGGCTTCGATCTTGTCTACGAAACCTACGGCACCCTCAATGCGGCGCGTTCGAACGCCGTTCTCGTTTGCCACGCCCTGTCCGGCGGTCACCATGTGGCCGGCGTCTATGCCGACAATCCGCGCAACGTTGGCTGGTGGGATAACCTGGTCGGTCCCGGCAAGCCGCTCGACACCAACAAGTTCTTCGTCGTCGGCGTCAATAATCTAGGTGGTTGCTACGGCTCGACCGGACCGATCTCGATCAATCCGGAGACCGGCAAGCGCTACGGTGCCGACTTCCCGATGGTTACCGTCGAAGACTGGGTCGCGGCGCAGGCGCGGCTCGCCGATCACCTGCAAATTGATACCTGGGCGGCGGTGATGGGTGGCAGCCTGGGCGGCATGCAGGCGCTGGAGTGGTCGTTGCAGTTTCCCGACCGCATCCGCCACGCCATCGTGATCGCCTCGGCACCCAAGCTTTCGGCGCAGAACATTGCGTTCAACGAAGTGGCCCGCCAGGCGATCATCTCCGATCCGGACTTCCACGGCGGCCACTACGCCGAATACGGCGTGGTGCCGAAGAACGGTCTGCGACTGGCGCGCATGATCGGCCACATCACCTATCTGTCGGATAGCCAGATGGGCGAGAAATTCGGCCGGCAGTTGCGCCACGGCGAGCACAAGTTCAGCTACGACGTCGACTTCGAGATTGAGTCCTATCTGCGTTACCAGGGCGACAAGTTTGCCGGTTTCTTCGACGCTAACACTTACCTGATCACGACCAAGGCGCTCGACTACTTTGACCCGGCCTACGCCTATGGCGGCGACCTCGCGGCGGCGCTGGCGCGCGCCAAGGCGAAGTTCCTGGTCGCCAGTTTCTCGACCGATTGGCGCTTTTCACCGGCGCGCTCGCGCGAGATCGTCTTCGCTCTGCTGCACAACAAGCGTCACGTCGCGTACGCCGAGATCGACTGCGATGCCGGGCACGATTCCTTCCTGCTCGACGACGCGCATTACCATGCGGTGCTGCGTGCCTATCTGGAGAATATTTCGCTATGAACTTTTCGGCCAAAGAGCGGGAACGCTTCGACTTTGCCGTCATCGCCCGATGGATTCCACCCGGCGAGCGCGTGCTTGACCTCGGCTGCGGCGATGGACGGCTGCTGCGCTATCTGCGCGAAACCAAGGGCGTCGTCGGCTATGGCGTCGAGATCGATCATGAGCGTGTGCTCGGCTGCATCCGCAACGGCGTCGATGTTATCCAGATCGACATCGAGCGCGGCCTCTCCGGTTTCGAGGATCACTCCTTCGACCACGTGATCATTTCGCAGGCCTTGCAGGCGATGCATGCGACCGAGCGCATTCTCGGCGAGATGCTGCGCGTTGCCGACGAGGCGGTGGTCAGCTTCCCCAACTTCGCCTATCAGACGAACCGCAAGGCCATCGCTTCAGGCCACATGCCGGTTTCCGAGGATCTGCCCTACGAGTGGTACGACACGCCGAACGTGCGCTTTTTCACCATCGCCGATTTCGAGGAACTCTGCGACAAGCTCGACATCGAGGTGCGCGAACGGCTGGCCTTTGACGAAGCCGGGAAACCAGTGGCGGATGATCCGAATCTGAACGGCAGCCTCGCCTTCTACCGTCTTGGCCGCAAGCCGGCATGAGCGTTCGGCTACCCGAGTCGCTGCGCGTCCTGCTGACGCGCAAGATGCTGATCTGCATCTTCACCGGCTTCAGCTCCGGTTTGCCGCTCTACCTGCTGCTGAACCTGCTGCCGGCGTGGCTGCGCAGCGAGGGCGTTGATCTCAAGACGATCGGCTTCTTCGCGCTGATCCAGTTCCCCTACACCTGGAAATTCCTCTGGTCGCCGTTTCTCGACCGCTATGCGGTGCCGTTGCTCGGCCGGCGGCGCGGCTGGACCTTCCTCATGCAGATCGGCCTCCTGCTTACGATCGGCTCGCTCGGCGGCCTGTCGCCGACGACCGACATCACGCCGGTACTCTGGCTCGCCGCGCTGCTGGCGCTCTTCTCGGCAACGCAGGACATCGCGCTCGACGCCTACCGGCGCGAGCTCCTTGCCGACGTCGAACTCGGGCTGGGCAATGCGGTGCATGTGAATGCCTATCGCGTCGCCGGCCTGGTCCCGGGGTCGCTGTCGCTGATCCTCGCTGACCTGCTGCCGTGGTCGCAGGTCTTCTGGATAACCGCCGCGTTCATGATTCCGGGCATGGTGATGATCATGCTCGTCAGCGAGCCGGCCGCGACAGGTCCCAGCCCGAGGACGCTGCGCGAAGCCGTCGTTGAGCCGTTTCACGAGTTCATGACGCGCTCGGGGGTGCGCGGCGCGCTGTTGATCCTCGCCTTCATCTTCCTCTACAAGCTGGGCGACTCCTTGTGCACCGCGCTGGCGACACCCTTCTACCTCGATATGGGATTCACCAAGACCGACATCGGACTGATCGCCAAACACGCCGGGCTGTGGCCGGCCGTTGCCGGCGGACTGCTCGGCGGCCTGTGGATGGTGCGCCTGGGCATCAATCGCGCGTTGTGGCTGTTCGGCGTCGTGCAACTCGTATCCATCCTCGGCTTCGCCTGGCTCGCCTGGTTGGGAACGCAGAGCGAGATCGGTGCGGCGCAAAGACTGTCGCTGGCGCTCGTGATCGGTTTCGAGGCGCTCGGCGTCGGTTTGGGTACGGCGGCCTTTGTCGCATTCATTGCGCGCACCACGCATCCGGCCTATACCGCGACGCAGTTTGCCTTGTTTACCAGTCTGGCGGCGGTACCGCGCACCTTCATCAACGCCTCCGCCGGCTGGCTGGTCGAAGGGATGGGCTGGTTCCATTTCTTCCTGCTGTGCACCGTGCTGGCCGTTCCCGGCATGTTGCTGCTCTCGCGTGTGGCTCCGTGGAACGACGTGACTTCGAAAGGAAATACACGTGCCTGAGAACAACGCCTCGAAGGCCAATGCGCTCGTCGCGGCGGCCAGAGAACTGTCGGACGCAGTCGACAAACTCGATTTCGCCGCGCCTGTTTCGCACGTTTACAACCCGCTCGCTTATGCATGGGCGCCGCACGAGTTGTATCTGCGTCGTTTTGCCACCGGCCGCAAGCGCGTGGTCTTCATCGGCATGAATCCCGGACCGTTCGGCATGGTGCAGTGCGGCGTCCCCTTCGGCGAGATTGACGCTGTGCGCGACTGGATGGGGATCACCGCACCGATCGACAAACCGGTGGTGGAGAACCCCAAACGTCCGATCGAGGGCTTTTCGTGCACGCGATCCGAAGTTAGCGGCCGGCGCTTGTGGGAGCTGTTCCAGCAACGCTTCGGTTCGGCGGAGGCTTTCTTCGCCGAGCATTTCGTCGCCAACTACTGCCCGCTGGCCTTCTTCGACCACGGGCGCAACCTGACGCCGGACAAACTGCCCGCCAGCGAAGCCGAGCCGCTCTATGCGGCGTGCGACGCGCATCTGCGAAGACTCGTCGACCAGTTGCAGCCCGATTGGGTGATCGGGGTCGGCGGCTTTGCCGAGACGCGCGCTCGCGAAGCCCTGGATGGGAACGGTGTTCGGATCGGTAAAGTGCTGCACCCGAGTCCTGCTAGTCCGGCTGCCAACCGCGGTTGGGCTGAGGTGGCGACTCGACAAATGGTGGCTCAAGGCATCTGGGTGTAGCGTAAACGGATCAGATGTGATCGGTTCTGGCCGTGGTATCGGCTTCGCTCTGGCGCGGTTCCCGGCGATGGTCAAGCCACCAGGCATAGACCGGGAGCAGTAGTGCCGATCCGGGCAGGAGCAGGAACAGCAGGTACGGCGAGATGCGCGAGAGTGTTCGTAACTGGCCTAGCAATTCGGCCTTCTCAGCCGCCGTCCACGCACCGCCGTTGCGATTCTTCATCAACAACGGCATCAATCCGCGCATGCGCAGCACATCGGCGACGAACTCGCGTGCCTGCCGCTTCTGCGAGTCCATCATGCGGGAGAGCGCGCTGGAACCCGCGTCTCTTGGCGCGTTCGCCTTCTTCCGCAGTCGGTTCACTAACGGGCCCGCGCGCCAAGCGTAGCCAGTTTGTCGCCGAACGCCCGCCAAGCCCGCCATGCGAAAAAGGCCCGCTTTGTCCAGCGCCAGGCGCCATCGGTCCGGACCATGAACAGACCGGCCACTCCGAGCGCGACAAGGCTCGGGTGCCGCTTGACGTAGTCGGTGACGGAGCGAATGCGGCCGACGACGCGGTCTACTCGGGACAGAGAGGCGCGCACGGGACGCAGGTTGCGTCCCAGATCGGCTCTTTGCGCGGCGATGCGCTCAAGGAGGCGACCGCGCCGCAGACTTATTTCATTGAGTTGGCGGTTCATGGCCCATCGCCGCCTTCAATTGCCGCAGATCCTCCTTCAGTTCAGCCAGACTGGCTGCGAAGACTCGGTCGGGCCGATGCGTCGCCTGCTTGAAGCGAGCCAGGAAGAATCCACCGGCCGCCAGGAAGAGCAGGGCGAACACGCCCAGGACAAGCAAGCGGTTGTCCCAGAACAGTACGCTGATCAGCGCGACCACGAGGATTACGCCGACACCGAAGCAGTACACCATGCCCTGCGCCAAAAGGAGCAGTTGCATGGCACGCAGCTTCTCCTCTTCGATCTCGTTACCGAGAAGTTCCAGGCGCGTCTTACCGCTCGCCAGCAGCGTTGCGGCGATTCCCTTCAGTGCGGCAAACAAACCGCTTGTGTCGCCGCCGGCGTTTTCAGTCATTGCGCGGAAAAGGTTCAGCGACGGCCGATGATGATGCCGAGCAGAAGACCGATGCCGGCGGCAATGCCGACGGCCTGCCAGGGGTTGTCATTGACGAAGTCGTCGGTCGCGCGAGCGGCGGCCTTTGTCTTGTCGACGAGGGCGGCTTCCGCGTCGGCGAGGCGCAGTTTTGCATCACGCAGGCGCTCTGCGATGCGCTCGCGCAGATCGACCATCTTCTCGCCGGCGACGCCGGCCGTCGCGCGCAGGATTTCCTCGGCGTCGGAAACGACAACTCTCATGTCGGAAACGAGCTTCTGTTTGCTGGTATTGGTCATATCGACGGCTTCAGGCATGGCACACCTCACATTGGAAGGAATAGACGGGAATATGGCCCGTAACTGCGGAGCGTTCGGGAACCATCGCTCTCAGGGTATCCAATTTGCCGACTCAGATCAATGCGCAAATTCAGGGCGCATAGTCGTAGTCGATTGTCAGTGGTGCGTGATCGGAGAAGCGCTGTTCCTTGTGGATGGACGCGGATCGGGCCGTTGCCGCGAGCGCGGGTGTCGCCAACTGGTAGTCGATCCGCCAACCGACGTTCTTTGCCCATGCCTGGCCGCGATTTGACCACCACGTGTAGCACTCGTCAGTCGCCTCCGGGTGCAGTCGGCGATAGACGTCGGACCACCCCGCTTCGTCAAGCACGCGCCCGATCCAGTCGCGCTCCTCGGGCAGGAAGCCCGAGTTCTTGCGGTTCCCTTTCCAGTTCTTGAGGTCGATCTCGCGGTGGGCAATGTTCCAGTCGCCGCAGACGACGATATCGCGTCCTTCCCGCGCTAGGTCAACGAGGTGCGGGTAGAAGTAGTCCATGAAGCGGAACTTGGCTTCCTGGCGCTCCGGGGAACTCGACCCCGAAGGAAGATACAGCGAGATGACCGAGAGCTTGCCGAAGTCGGCCTGCAGATAGCGTCCTTCCGCGTCGAACTCGGCGTTGCCCAGTCCGGACTTCACGTTGTCGGGTTCGCGTCGACACCAAAGCCCGACGCCGCTGTATCCCTTCTTTTCGGCGGCGTGGTAGTAGGCGTGCAGCCCGTCCGGTGCTTTCATGTCGTCGCTCAGGTCGCTTTCCTGCGCTTTAAGTTCCTGAAGGCAGACAAAGTCAGCCTTTTGCGCGGCAATCCAGGGGAGGACACCCTTGCTCCAGGCTGAGCGGATGCCGTTGAGATTTAGGGTAATGATGCGTACCATGTGCTCTCCATGCCCTTGCGGCCTAGGTTGATGTGAGTTGGTGAGATTGGTGGACTATGGACTTTCGTCAGGAATTCATTGAGTTCGCGCTTGCGCAGAACGTTCTGCGGTTCGGCGAATTCAAGACCAAGGCAGGGCGTTTGTCGCCCTATTTTTTTAACGCGGGCTTGTTCAACGACGGCGCAGCGCTCGACCGGCTTTCCCAATTTTACGCGAAGGCCATCGTGGCCAGCGGTGTCTCGATCGACATGCTGTTCGGTCCGGCCTACAAGGGGATTCCGCTCGTCGCGGTGAGCGCACTGGCTCTGGCGCAAGCCGGCCGTAACCTGCCGTTCGCCTTCAACCGCAAGGAAGTCAAGGATCACGGCGAAGGCGGCAACATCATTGGTGCGCCGCTTGCCGGGCGCGTGCTGATCATCGATGACGTGATCTCCGCTGGAACATCGGTCCGCGAGTCCGTGGAAATCATCCGTGCGGCCGGTGCGACGCCATGCGGTGTTGTCATTGCCCTGGATCGCATGGAACGCGGTACGGGCGAGTTGTCGGCCGTGCAGGAAGTTCAGCGCGACTACGGCATTCCGGTCGTGTCAGTCGCGAGCCTGGATGATTTGATGGCGTTCTTGCGTGATCGCCCTGACTTCAAGGCCAGCGAAGCGGCGGTGGCGCGCTATCGTCAGGAATACGGCGTTGCCCGCGACCGCTAGACGGCCGCTTCCGGCCTTGCTCTTCGCGCTGGCCTTAGTGGCAGGGGCGCCGCTCGCGCAGGCGGCCGGAAAACTCTACTGCTGTAACGACGCCAGCGGAAAGCAGGTGTGCGGCGACCTGATGCCGCAAGAGTGCTACGGACGTGCCTATCGTGAAGTGGGTGATTCAGGGCGCACAGTCCGCAATGTCGAGGCGCCGCTGAATGCGGAGCAGCGAGCCGAGCGTGCCGCCGAGGACGAGAAGCGCAAGGTTGAGGAGGCGGCGCGGCAAGAGCAGCGGCGGAAAGATCTGGCGTTGCTCAATACGTATGGAAGCGCGGGCGATATCGATGCGATGCGCGAGCGGGCGCTGGGTGACGTGGAGAAGTCGATCGCCGAGGCCGAAGAGCGTATTGCCGAGATCAGGGCACAGCGCGTGAAGTTCCAGAACGAGGCCGAGTTCTACAAGAAGAAACAGCTGCCGCCGGAGATCCAGAAGGGACTCAGTGACGCCGATTTCGAGATCAAGGCGCAGCAGTCGATCATCGAAGCCAAGAACAAGGAAATCGAGATCATTCGCGCGAAGTACGATGAAGAGAAGCGCCGCTACCTTGATCTATCGCGGCGCGGCGTGACGGCTGACCGCTAGGCCGGACGGGCTGATCCGGCCGTAGGGTGCGGCTTACCCGAGTTTCTTGCGCAGCAGTTCGTTGACCTGCTGCGGGTTGGCCTTGCCCTTCGTGGCCTTCATCGCCTGACCGACGAGCGCGTTGAACGCCTTCTCCTTGCCGGCGCGGAATTCTGCGACCATCGCAGCGTTGGCCGCCAGCACGCCGTCGATCAGCACCTCGATGGCGCCAGTGTCGGTGATCTGCTTGAGGCCCTGCTTCTCGATGATCTCGTCGGCGGTGGCGCCTTCACCGTTCCAGAGCGCATCGAACACTTTCTTCGCGATGTTGTTGGAGATGGTGTTGTCGGCAATGCGGGCGACGAGACCGCCGAGTTGCGCGGCGCTTACCGGCGATGCGCCGATATCGCGGCCTTCCTTGTTGAGGCGCGCGGCGAGATCGACGCTGATCCAGTTTGCGCACGGTTTCGCGCTGGCCTTGCCGGCAACAGCGACGGCTGCCTCGAAGTAGTCGGCGATATCAAGTGACGCCGTCAGCGCCTTGGCGTCGTAAGCCGAGAGTGCGTAGTCACCCATGAAGCGGTCGCGCTTCGCCGTCGGCAGCTCGGGCATCGCGGCGCGCGCGCGCGCGACCCAGTCGCGGTCGATTATCAACGGCAACAGATCCGGGTCCGGGAAATAGCGGTAGTCGTGTGCGTCTTCTTTGGAGCGCATGGCGCGCGTTTCCCCCGTGTCCGGGTCGAAGAGTACGGTCGCTTGCTGGATGGCTCGGCCGTCCTCGATTTCAGCGATCTGCCAGTGGACTTCGAAATCGATCGCCTGCTGCATGAAACGGAATGAGTTCAGGTTCTTGATTTCGCGCCGGGTGCCGAATTCCTTTTGCCCGACCGGGCGCACCGAGACGTTGGCGTCGCAACGGAACGAACCTTCCTGCATGTTGCCGTCACAGATGCCAATCCAGCGCACGAGCGAATGCAGGGCCCTGGCGTAGGCGACGGCTTCGGCGGACGAGCGCATATCCGGTTCGGTGACGATCTCGAGCAGCGGCGTGCCGGCGCGATTGAGGTCGATGCCCGACTTGCCGTGGAAGTCCTCGTGCAGCGACTTGCCGGCGTCCTCCTCAAGGTGGGCGCGCGTCAGGTTGATCGTCTTCTCGATCAGGTTCTCGCCTTCTCCCAGCTGGATGGCGACCTTGCCGCCGACGACGACCGGCAGTTCGAACTGGCTGATCTGGTAGCCCTTGGGCAGGTCGGGGTAAAAGTAATTCTTGCGCGCGAAAACGGACTTGGGGGCAACTTCACCCTCGACGGCGAGCCCGAAACGGATCGCGCACTCGACCGCGCCCTTGTTAAGTACCGGCAGCACGCCGGGCAAGGCGATATCGACCGCGTTGGCCTGAACGTTGGGTTCGGCGCCGAACGCTGTCGAGCTGCCGGAAAAGATCTTCGAGTTTGTCAGGAGTTGAACGTGCGTCTCGATGCCGATGACGACTTCCCATTGTTTCATCGCGTTTTACTCACTATGCACAGTTTATTGTACGGATCATGAACAGCGGCCGTTGCGTGTATCCACCAGAATCGGCCAGAGGTAGCTGAACGCGTCGCCGCTGCATTTCGACTCGCAGGCGTTGAACGCCACGGTAACGCCCTTCTCCTGTTCCCACATGCGCACGACGCAGCTGCTTTGCGCGTCCGTCAACACAACGTTGGGCAGCCTGGCCGTCTGCTGGAAGTTCTTTATGTCGAAACGACACAGGCCCTGTTTCGGGATCGACACCTCGGCGGTGAAGCGCTTGACCTCGGCCTTGCTCACCTGCAGATCCATCGATCCCCGGCCGCCGGCCACGTCGCGGAAACGGCAGCGCGTCTTCACGTTCAATTCCTTGTCCGGCATCGGTTTCAGGTTGCGTCCGCGCAGGTACTTGAGCGGTTGCGACTCGATCCGCTCCGCTTTCTTCACCGGTGCCTCTTCCGGCGGCTCGGACTTCGGCGCCACGGCCGGTTCGGGCGTGGCGCAGGCGCCGAGCAGCAGGACTATCGGCGCAAGTCGCGCAAATCGCATCGACGTGCTCAAGGAATCCCGGCCGGGGACTGCGTATGCCAGTCGGTAGCCAGCTGATAACGGTGAGCCGCATTCAGCAGACGGGCTTCGCTGAAGTAGTCGCCGATCACCTGCAAGCCGGCCGGCAGCCCGTTGGCGAAACCGCAGGGAATCGACATGCCGGGAAGGCCTGCCAGATTGACGGCGATGGTGTAGATGTCCGAAAGGTACATTTGCACCGGGTCGGACGCCTTTTCGCCAATCCTGAACGCGGTGCTCGGACTCGTCGGGCCCATGATGACGTCGCACTGCTTGAAGGCCTCGACAAAGTCGTTGGCGATCAGGCGACGGATACGCTGAGCCTGCAGATAATAGGCATCGTAATAACCATGCGAGAGGACGTAGGTGCCGATCAGGATGCGCCGTTTGACTTCGGTACCGAAACCCTGGGTGCGGCTCTTCGCGTACATGTCGTCGAGGTCAGCGTACTCGGGTGCGCGGTATCCATAGCGCACGCCGTCGAAGCGCGAGAGGTTGGAGCTGGCCTCGGCCGGCGCAATGACATAGTACGAGGCGATCGACAACTGCATGTTCGGAAGACTGACTTCGACCGTCTCAGCGCCAAGCTTGCGATACTCGGCGATCGCCGCTTCGACGAGCTGCATGACTTCGGGGGCGCAGCCCGAGCGTTCGCTGGCGCCGAAGAACTCCTTCGGCAAGCCGATCTTCAGGCCGGCTAGCGGCTTGTCGAGGTCGCGCGCATAGTTCTCCCGCGGCCGATCGAGGCTGGTCGAATCGCGTTCATCGAAGCCGGCCATGGCGTTGAGCAATAGCGCACAGTCCTCAGCCGAGCGCGCCATCGGGCCGCCTTGGTCGAGCGACGAAGCGTAGGCGATCATGCCGTAGCGCGAAACGACGCCGTAGGTCGGCTTGAGACCGGTCAGATTGCACAGGGCGGCCGGTTGGCGGATCGAGCCGCCGGTATCGGTGCCGGTCGCCGCCGGTGCCATCAGGGCGGCGACGGCAGCGGCCGAACCGCCGGACGACCCGCCCGGGACGCGCGCCATATCCCAAGGGTTCTTCACGGCGCCGAAGTACGAGTTCTCGTTCGACGAGCCCATGGCAAACTCGTCCATGTTCGTTTTGCCAAGGACGACGGCGCCGGCTGCGTTGAAGCGTTCGATGACCGTTGCATCATATGGGCTGACGAAGTTGTCGAGCATGCGCGAACCGCAGGTCGTCAGCCAGCCCCTGGCGCAGAAGATGTCTTTCTGGGCGAGCGGGATGCCGGTCAACGGAGTGGCATTTCCGGAAGCAAGCAGGTCGTCGGCGGCCTTGGCCTGGGCAAGGCTTTTCTCGGCGTCTACGGTGATGTAGGCGTTGATCTCCGGATTGAGACGCTTGATCCGGTCGAGATAGAGCTGGGTCAGCTCAACGCTGGAGATCTCCTTGGCGGCGAGCGCTTGCGAGAGGGCGGCTACGCTGTGCTTGATCATTCGATCACCTTCGGCACGAGATAGAGCCCGGCTTCGGTGTCGGGGGCGATGGCCTGGAAGGCGTCGCGTCGATTCTCCTCGGTCACTCGGTCCTCGCGCAGTCTTTGCGAAAGATCCTGCGCGTGCGCCATCGGTTCGACGCCTTGGGTGTCGACAGCCTGCATGGTCTCGATCAGGGTGAATATTCCGTTCAGGTGGCCGAGCGTGGTCTCCGCTTCGGCGTCGCTGACTTCGATCCGGGCAAGATGCGCGACGCGCCGGACTTGTTCCAGGGTGAGCGACATGGTATTGAAAATTCTTGAGATGATAAAAACGGGGAGCCTTATAAGGTATCATAAATGCTTTACTCGCCGCAGCCATATGCGGAGCTTTCACGGGATTCAGGCATGTTCAGTTTTCTTCGCAGTTACTTCTCCAATGACCTGGCCATCGACCTCGGCACCGCCAATACACTGATCTATGTGCGCGGTCGCGGCATCGTGCTCGACGAGCCGTCGGTCGTGGCGATCCGCATGGAAGGCGGGCCGAACGCCAAAAAGACGATCCAGGCCGTCGGCCAGAGCGCCAAGGAGATGCTTGGCAAGGCGCCGGGCGCCATTACTGTCATTCGTCCGATGAAGGACGGCGTGATCGCCGACTTCACCGTCACCGAACAAATGTTGAAGCAGTTCATTCGCAAGGTGCATGACTCGCGCCTGCTTTCGCCCTCGCCGCGCATCATCATCTGCGTGCCGTCGGGTTCGACGCAGGTCGAGCGGCGCGCGATCCGCGAGTCCGCACTCGGCGCAGGCGCCAGCCAGGTGTTCCTGATCGAGGAACCGATGGCGGCGGCGATCGGTGCCGACTTGCCGGTGTCGGATCCGACCGGCTCGATGGTTGTCGATATCGGCGGTGGCACGACCGAAGTCGGTGTGATTTCGCTCGGCGGCATGGTTTATGCCGGCTCGGTGCGCGTCGGCGGCGACAAGCTCGACGAGGCGATCATCAACTACATCAGCCGCAACTACGGCATGCTGATCGGCGAGAACACGGCCGAAAGCATCAAGAAGCAGATTGGTTCCGCTTTCCCTGGCGCGGAAGTGCGCGAGATGGAAGTCTCGGGTATCAACAAGGCCGAGGGCATCCCGCGCAAATTCACGATTTCGTCGAACGAGATTCTCGAAGCGCTGACCGAGCCGCTAAACAGCATCGTTTCCGCCGTCAAATCGGCGCTGGAAAAGACGCCGCCGGAACTCGGTGCCGACATCGCGGACAAGGGCATGGTGCTGACCGGTGGTGGCGCGTTGCTGCGTGACCTCGACCGTCTGCTGATGGAAGAAACCGGTCTCCCGGTGATAGTTGCCGAGGAGCCGCTCACCTGCGTCGCGCGCGGTTGTGGCATGGCGCTCGAGAGAATGGACAAGCTTGGCAGTATCTTCACCTCCGACTGAGTTGCCGCTGGAGGCGGCGAGTTTGGCGCCGATCGCCGGGCCAACCTCTGCCGCCAACCCGGGTGGCGGCGCCGTCTCGCGGCGGCGAGCTTCCTGCTTGACAAGCGTCTGTTGTTGATCGCGACCCGCCTGCCGGTGATCGATCTGCCTCTCTTTCAGTACTGACCCATGGATCATCAGCCGCCACCATTTTTCAAACGTGGGCCGGCGCCGCTGGCGCAATTGGCGTTCTACGCGGCGTTGTCGATTGCGCTGATCTTTGTCGATTCGCGTTTCCAGACGCTCGAATTGCTGCGCCAGGGCATATCGCTCTTCACACGGCCGGTTCAGCAGTTCGCGCATGTGCCGGTGCGCCTGCTTCAGGGCACGGGCGTCTATTTTTCGGACATCACGCGTCTGGAACAGGAAAACACCCGCCTGAAGCGGATGCAGCTCGAAGCGTCGGAGACCGTGCTGCGGACACAACGCTTGGAAGCTGAGAACACCCGCCTGCGCGCTTTGCTCGACGTGAAGCAGCGGCAAAACGGCAACGGCCGGGTGACGCAGGTGTTGCATGCCGCGCGCGACCCGTTCTCGCGCAAGGTAATCGTCGATAAGGGCTTGCAGGACAAGATCGTTGCCGGACAACCGGTGGTCGACGAACTGGGCCTCGTTGGTCAAGTGACGCGTGTTTTCCCCTTCGTTTCCGAGATTACGCTGATTACCGACAAGGATCAGGCGGTGCCCGTGCAGATCGTGCGCAACGGGCTGCGCTCGGTCGTTTTCGGTCTGGGCGATGGGCGGCTCGAGCTGCGCTTCATGCCGACCAATTCGGACATCGAGGTTGGCGATCAACTCGTGACTTCCGGTCTCGACAGCATCTTTCTCGCCGGGACGCCGGTCGCCAGGGTGGTGGAGGTCGAACGCGATACCTCCTTCTCGTTCGCCCGCATCTATTGCGAGCCGGTCGCCGGCGTCGAAAATTTCGGCGAGGTGATGGTCATGGACCCGAAGGAAACGACGCCGATCCCGGCCGAACTGATTCCCGAGCTCGATGGCAGCACGGACAAGGCGGCCAAGCCGACGCCCAAGAAAAGACGCTTGAAGAAGGAATAAACCGTGCAACCCACCTTTTCATCGTCGCGCATCCTGCTGCCGGTCCGGCCGTGGTTCATCGTGTTCAGCCTGCTCGTTGCGCTGGTCCTCAACTTCCTGCCGACCTCGGCCTGGCCCTGGGTGCCCGACTGGGTCGCGCTGGTTCTGGTTTTCTGGAGCATTCGCGAGCCGCGGCGCGTCGGCATGGGCGCCGGATTCCTGCTCGGCGTGGCGATGGACGTCGCCGATGTGAGTTTGCTCGGGCAGCACGCGCTGGCCTACGTCCTGGCCTCCTACGGCGCGGCTTATCTGTCGCGCCGCATCCTGTGGTTCCCGTTCCTGCAGCAGGCGCTGCACGTTTTGCCCTTGTTGCTGCTCATCCAGCTCGTGCAGTTTGGCGTACGTGCCATGCCCGGTGCGTCGCTGCCTGGCCTCGACTATTTCATCGGCCCGCTGGTCGGTGTGTGCCTGTGGTGGCCACTGACCTTCATCCTGCTCTTGCCGCAGTATCAGCCGGTCAGCCGTGATGCCAACCGGCCCATCTGAGGACGCTCGTCGTGCGCAGTCGCTACGTGCCGCTCAATTCCCGTGACGCCGACCTGGACCGTTTTCGTTCGCGCATCCTCGTCGCGGCGGCGGCGGTGGTCGTCGGTTTCGGGCTGCTGATCGGGCGCTTCTTCTTCCTGCAGGTTGTCCAGCACGATTACTACATCACCCGCGCCGAGGACAACCGCATCTCGCTCGTGCCGATCGCGCCGAATCGCGGCGTCATCCAGGATCGCAACGGTGTTGTCTTGGCGCGCAATTACTCGGCCTTCACGCTCGAGATCACGCCGTCCAAGGTCGAGAATCTTGAAGCGACGATCGACGCCGTCAGCAAGTACGTCGATATCCAGCCCAAGGACCGGCGGCGCTTCAAGAAGCTGCTCGAAGAGAGCAAATCGTTCGAGAGCATCCCGATCCGGACCCGGCTTACTGACGAAGAGGTCGCACGCTTCACCGCCAACCGCTACCTGTTCCCGGGCGTCGATGTGCAGGCGCGCCTCTTCCGCGACTATCCGCTTGGGGCTTCGGCTTCGCATGTCGTCGGCTACATCAACCGGATCAACCAGAAGGATCTCGATCTGATCGAGTCCAAGGAGCAGACGGCCAACTACAAGGGCACGGAACGTATCGGCAAGACCGGCCTCGAGCAACGGTACGAGTTCGAGCTGCATGGTCTGGCGGGTTATGAGGAAGTCGAGATCGACGCCGGCGGTCGTGCCGTCCGCAGTCTTTCACGCACCGCACCGATCTCGGGCAACGATCTCACGCTGACGCTCGATACCAAGCTGCAGGAGATGACCGAGAAGGCGTTCGGCGACCGCCGCGGCGCGCTGGTGGCGATCGAGCCGTCAACCGGTGGCATTCTGGCCATGGTGTCGACGCCAACCTTCGATCCCAACCTCTTCGTCGATGGCATCCGCAGCGAAGACTGGGATGTACTGAACAATTCACCCGACCGGCCGATGATCAACCGCGCGATCAACGGCGCCTATCCGCCGGGCTCGACCTTCAAGCCGTTCATGGCGCTCGCGGCGCTCGAACTCGGTAAGCGTACGCCGCAATACGCGATTGCCGACCCCGGGTTCTACACCTTCGGCGGACACACCTTCCGCGACGACAAGAAGGGCGGCCACGGGATGGTCGACATGTACAAGTCGATCGTCCAGTCGTGCGACACGTATTACTACGCGCTAGCCAACGACATGGGCATCGACAACATTGCGCGCTTCATGGGCACGCTCGGTTTGGGCAGCCGGACCGGCGTCGACCTAGAAGGCGAATCGGAAGGCGTACTGCCCTCGCCCGAGTGGAAGAAGAAGCGCTTCAAACGCCCGGAACAGCAGAAGTGGTTTGGCGGCGAGACGATCTCGATCGGCATCGGCCAGGGCTACAACGCCTACACGCCGATTCAGCTGGCCCAAGCGATGGCGGCGCTGGCCAACGACGGTGTGCTCTACCGGCCGCACCTCGTCAAGTACATCACCGACAGCAAGACGGGTGCGCGCACGATGATCGAGCCCGAGCCCTTGCGCAAGTTGCCGTGGAAGCAGCAAAACATCGACACGATCAAGAAGGCGATGGTCGGCGTCAATACCGAAGGCACCGGTGCGCGTGCCTTTGCCGGCGCCGAGTATGTTTCCGGCGGCAAGACCGGGACGGCGCAGGTATTCAGTTTGAGAGGTGCCGAGTACAAGGCCAGCCGGCTGAAGAAGGATCTGCACGACCACGGCCTGTTCGTTGCCTTCGCACCGGCCGACAAGCCGAAGATCGCGCTCGCCGTGCTCGTCGAGAACGGCGGCTTCGGCGCCCAGGCCGCCGCGCCGATTGCGCGCATGGTGATCGACTACTATCTGCTCGGCAAAACGCCGGATGGCCCGGCGAAGGACGACGACGTGCCGGAAGTCGCGAGCGAAGAAGCTCAGGAAAGGGAGGAGTGACCGTGGTTCAAGAGCTGCTACGCCGCTTCTGGCACGGATTGACCGACAAGATCGACGGGCCGCTGATGCTGATTACCCTGATCATCATGGGCTTCGGGCTGGCGACCATCTACAGCGCGACGCACGACGCCAGCGACCGGACGACCGCGCAGGTGATGAACATGTTGATCGGCATCGGCGTGATGTGGGCGGTGGCGCAGATCCCGCCGCAGAAATTGATGCGCTTCGCCGTGCCGCTCTACGTCGTCGGCGTCATCCTGCTCGTGCTCGTCTTCTTCTTCGGGATCAAGGTCAACGGTGCCCGGCGCTGGCTGTCGATCGGCTTCACGCGCATCCAGCCGTCCGAGATTCTCAAGATCGCCATGCCGCTGATGCTCGCCTGGTACTTCCACAAGTACGAAGCAGCGATGAAGCTGCGCCACTTTGCCGTCGCCGGACTTTTGTTGCTCGTCCCCTTTGGCCTGATCGCCAAGCAGCCTGACCTGGGCACGGCGATCCTCGTCGGCGCCGCCGGCTTCTACGTCATCTTCTTCGCTGGCCTGCCGTGGAAGATCATCTTCGGCATGGTCGCCCTCGCCGCCGGTGCCGCGCCGTTTGCCTGGAACATGCTGCACGACTACCAGCAGAAGCGCATCCTGACGCTGCTCGACCCGACCACCGATCCGCTCGGCGCCGGCTACCACATCATCCAGTCGACCATCGCCATCGGCTCCGGCGGCAGTTTCGGCAAGGGCTGGTTGCAGGGCACGCAGACGCATCTCGAGTTCATTCCCGAACGTCACACCGACTTCATCTTTGCCGTTTTCTCCGAAGAGCGCGGGCTGCTTGGCAACAGTATCCTGGCCGGGCTATACCTCCTGCTGATCATCCGTGGCCTGATGATCTCGGCCAACGCCTCGACGCTGTTCGCCCGCGTGCTCGGCGGCTCGATCACGCTCAGCTTCTTTACCTACGCCTTCGTGAACATGGGCATGGTCAGCGGTATCCTGCCAGTGGTGGGCGTTCCCCTGCCCTTCATGAGTTACGGCGGCACGGCGCTGGTGACGCTGTTCCTCGGCATGGGTATCCTGATGAGCATCAACGCTCACCGGATGCTGGTGAAGCAGTGAGATTGCGGAGTCGCTGACGTGAATTTACGCCTGCCAGGAGTGCTGCTTGTGACTGTGTTGCTCGCCGCGTGCGGCGGGCAGCCGGCGCGCGTGGGCGACGGCGATACTTCGGTCGGTACGAAAACGCCGCGCAAGTCGGCCGTCGTGCAGAAGCGCGGCGGCGGCTACTACAAGGACGACGGGCCGGGCGACGACATTCCCGACAACCTCGACGAGATTCCGGACGCCGAACCGCGTCTCGAACCGCTGCACCGCTTTGCCAACCGGCCGTATGTCGTCCTCGGCAAGTCCTATACGCCCGATACGGCGCTGCGGCCCTTGCGCCAGCGCGGCATCGGTAGCTGGTACGGGAAGAAGTTCCACGGGCAGAAGACGTCGATCGGCGAACCCTACGATATGTTCGCGATGACGGCAGCGCACCCGACGCTGGCGATCCCGTCCTACGTGCGCGTCACCAGCGTCGCCAGCGGCAAGAGCGTCGTCGTACGCGTCACCGACCGCGGCCCCTTCCACGCCGACCGCATCATTGACCTCTCCTACGCCGCCGCCTACCGCCTCGGCTACATCAACAACGGCAGTACCGAAGTCGAGGTCGAAACGATCGTTCCGAACGCTTCCGGCACGACGCTGACCTACGCGCAGGTCAAACCGCCGACACCGCAGCCTGCCGCGCCGCTGACGCAGAATCCGGCACCTGAAGCAGCGGGTGGCACTGACGAAATCGCGGTACTGGCGGCGAAGCTGGCGTCGGCAGAGGACACGCCACCGCCGACGCCGCTGCAGAAGGAAGCACAAAAGGAATTGCAGAAGGGCGTCTTCCTGCAGCTCGGGGCCTTCGCCAGTGCCGATAACGCCGAAAGCCTGCGTCTGCATCTCCTGCGCGAACTCGACTGGCTGACCGAGGGCATCGAGGTTAACGGCGCGGGCGGCGTTCATCGCGTCCATCTCGGCCCCTATGCGAATCGGGCCGACGCCGAACGAGTGGCGGAGAAGATCCGCCTCGCGCTCGGTTACAAGCCGACCTTCGTGACGCGCTGAATCGCTCGCCCCAGCGCCTACGCTCCGAGCAGGTACTGCTGCGCCACCCAGGCCTGGCCGAGTGCCAGACCGCCGTCGCTCGGCGGCAAACGACGCGACTCGACGAGATGCAGCCCGCGCGCGCTCAAACTGTTGTGCAGTCCGCGCACCAGCACCTGATTTTGCAGGCAACCGCCGCCCGCGGCGACCGTGCTGCCTTCCGGCGCCACCGTACACAACCAGTCGGTGAGCGCGGCGATCAGCGTCGAATGGAAGAGCGCGGCACCGCGTTCAGGATGTTTTTCGTCGGCCAGCGCTGCGAGCAGCGGCAGCAGATCGAGCATGCCGTCGCGAATGCGCCAGCCGTCGGCCAGCGGCGCTATCTCACCGAAATGATCGGCTTTGCCTTCGAGCAGGATGCCGGTCTGGCCGCGGAACTGCGTGACGTGGTTGATACCGAGCAGGCTGGCGACGCCGTCGAACAGGCGGCCAAGGCTTGATGCGTGGCGCCAGTCCTTGCCATTTGCCAATTGATCGGCGAGCACCGGCGCCATCGGCTGATCGGGAAAACGGCTGGCGATTTCGTCGGTGCGCCCGAGGGCGTGCAGGATGCAGCCGGCCAGACGCCAGGGAACCCGCGATTCATCCTCGTCGCCGGGAATGCGCATCGGTACGATCTGGCCCAGGCGATCGAAGTGCGCGCCGTCAACATTGAGCAGTTCGCCGCCCCAGATCGTACCGTCGGACGCGATCTCGCCGCCGTCGAGCGCCAGCGCGAAGATCGGTGCGTTGATGTGGTGTTCCGCGAGCACGGCGGCGATATGGGCGTGATGGTGATGCACGCCGAGCATCGGGATGCCGCGCTGGCGCGCCATTTCGGCGGCAAAGCGGCGGGCGTGCGAATCCTTGTTCAGGTCGTGCGCGACGAGCGTCGGCGAAACTTCCAGCACCTTGAGTAGATGGAAGATCGTTTCTTCGAAGAAGGCGCTTGCCGCGGTATTCGATAGTTCGCCGATGTGCTGCGAGACAAAAGCCTCCTGTCCACGTGTGACGCATACGGCGTTTTTCATCTGCCCGCCGACGGCCAGGATCGGCGGGCCGGCATGCGGCAGCTTGATCGAGCGCGGCGTATAGCCGCGGCTGCGCCGGATGATCTGCAGGCCGCCGAGGCCCGAGAGCGCGATGCTGTCGTCGCAGCCGGTCACCACGTCGCGGTCATGGACGAGGAAGGCGTCGGCAATGCCGGACAGGCGCTGTAGGGCTTCGATGTTATCGATTGCCGGCGGCTCGCGGCTGGGGTTGCCGCTCGTCATCAAGAGTGCGAAAGGCTGCGCCTTGTCCAGCCATTCGGTGCCGGCGGGGCGTCCCGCCGCTTCATGGAACAGCAGGTAATGCAACGGCGACACCGGCAGCATGACGCCGAGCCAAGGTAGCCCCGGCGCCACGTTCGCCATGTCGCGGTCGCAGCTCGAACGCTTGCGCAAGAGGATCACCGGGCGCTCGGGCAGGTTGAGCAGGCCCGGCTCGCCGACGCTGACCTGCACGTAGGTCGTCGCCGACAGCGCGTTGGCGAACATCACCGAGAATGGCTTGTGCTTGCGGTTCTTGCGCTGGCGCAGAAGGGCCACGGCCTCGGCGTTCTTCGCGTCACAGGCCAGGTGAAACCCGCCCGGTCCCTTGATCGCGAGGATCTTGCCGGCGCGCAGCATGGCATAGGCGTTGGCGACGACGTCGCCGGCGATCGGGTCGCCGTGCACGTCGAGCAGCGAGATCTGCGGGCCGCACTTGGGGCAGCAGTTGCCTTCGGCGTGCAGGCGGCGATCGTCCGGCTTGCGGTACTCGGCCTGACATTTCTTGCACATCACGAAGGGCTTCATGCTCGTGCGTTCGCGGTCGTACGGCAGACCGTGGCAAATCGTATAGCGTGGGCCGCAGTGCGCGCAGTTGGTGAAGGCGTAGCGCCAGCGCCGACCGTTCGGCGCGAACATTTCGCCGAGGCAGTTGCGACAGATGGCCGTGTCCTGGCCGATCATCGTCGCCGCGCGTCCGCCTCGGCTGTCGAGGATGTAAAAGTCGTCGGAGACGGCGACCGAATCGGTGAAGCGAGAGGTAATGGCGTCGATGCGCGCCAGCGGCGGGGCGTCCTGATGCAGGCGCTTGAGCAGGAGTTCGACCGCTTCGCGCGGGCCGCAGACCTCGATTTCGACGCCCTGCGCATCGTTGCGCACCCAGCCCGACAGCTTGAGCTCGTGCGCGAGTCGCCAGACCAGCGGACGGAAGCCGACGCCCTGGACGACGCCGCTCAGGCGGATGCGCTGACATATGACTTCCGCGTTCTCTGTGAGTTGCTCGCTCATGGCTCTCCGTAATCGTTCGCGGCCGGCGGACAGAAGGTCCACGAAGACCCGCGACGGCGTTGTTGGTTCAATGCACCGCAAAAGTGCGGCGCATTCTATCCGAAGCGCATGGGTGCGGGAATCCGCAGTTCTACGGGGTGAAAAAGGAAGCGGGCACACGCGGCGTGAACCGCGTGTGCCCGACACGGGAGCTTGTCGCTTACTTGGCGAACTGCAGGTGCAATGGCTCCTGAATGAAGGCGTGGCGAACCTGCGCGTTGTCGAAGAAGGCGATTCCAAAGCCATACGGCTTGGCGAGGTCGCTGAAGTTGACGTCGGTCTTCGATCCGGTGACCAGCTTGCGCGCGATCTCGATCGTCCACTTGCCGTTGGCCCACATGGCACCGGTGGCGATGTCGCCGCGGTCGCCGGTGAACGGTTCGATCATGATCGAGGCGACCTCGTCACCCGGCTTGAACTTGGAGTCGTCGAACGGTGCCTTGTCCGCCGTCTTGAGCCAATAGGTTCCGCCCTTGTTTGCTGGCTTGGCGTCCTTGTTCATGAACTCGGGCTTGCCGTCGACCAGCTTGATGTCGGCGTAGCCGCCGCCCGTCTTGGCGTCGGATTTGCGCCCGGCTTCCGGTGACTTGGCCGGGTCGAACGGTGTGTTGTCGACGTACTGGTCGTCGATCTGTCCGATGACGCCGCCGCGAACGTACTTCAGGTGCCAGATGTCACCGATTTCGCCGTCGTCGCCGGTGTACTTGTTGCCGTAGGGTTTGCCCGGCTCGCCGGCATGGCAGGCCGCCTGGCAGGAGAAGCGCTCGTTGAAGCCGAAGATGCTGTCGTCGATGTTCCAGATCATCGCCATCTTGTCTTCGTACACCTTGTTGTTGTCGCCGCCCTTGTCATCCGGGTCTTTCATCTTCTCCCAGGTGCCGTCGGCCTTCTTCACGAACGGGCTGCGTTGTACCGAGAGTGTCGGGTCGTCGTAGGTAACCAGCAGGTAGAGCATGTCCCCGACGTAGGCAGCCTGCACGGTGCCCTGCGTTTCGCCCTTGCCGTCCTTGAAGTTCGCGCCCTTGACCGCCTTGAAATTAACAACGGCCGCCGATTTCCACACCGCGTCGTCGGCCACGCCATCGAGCTTGGGCGCGGCGGCCGCCTTGGCTGCAACGACCGGAACCGGCTTGAAGGCCTTCGGTTTGTCCTGGGCCATGGCGCCACTGCTGGCCAGTGTTGCGGTGATGGCGAGTGCGATCGAGCTTTTGACGTAGTTCATTTCTTCCCTCCTTGGTTCAGAAAACAGAAAAGCGGAACGAGGCGTGATTTCAGTGCTCGTGCCAGCCGGTGAGCATCATCTTGAACATCTGTCCTACAGTTTTGCCGGTGGTGCCGAGATAGATGTGCGACAACAAGAAGAGCAGGATCTCCACCGCGGCCAGGTAGTGCAGTAGGGCGATCGGCAGCAGGCCGTCGAAACCGAAGAGCTTGTCTGGGGCGAACTCGGGGTACAAATAGATGAGGCCCGTGATCAGGATGACCGGCATCAGCAGGTACATCACGTTCCAGTAGGTCACCGCCTGCAACGCGTTGAAATGCTCGGTTTCCGAGGGTTCGTGCGGATGCGGGTCGCCGCGGAAGATGCCGAAGGCGTACCACTTGGCCTGTACAAAGATGCGTTTGGCGATACCCGGCGGCTTCGGCACGAAGTGCCACCAGTTGCCGGAGACGATGTTGGCGACGACGAAGATCGCGTAGGCGACGATCAGCGCCACGCCGGCGATGTTGTGAATGCGCACGGCGAGCGAGAATTCCACGAGCGGCAGGTTCGGGTCGGCGAAATGCAGGCTCATCCCGGTGGCGCCGAGCACCAGCACGAGCAGCGCATTGGTCCAGTGCCAGATGCGGATCCAAGGGGCGATCAGATAGGTGCGCCTAGTCATGTTTCTTTCTCCGGCGGAGGAGGCTGGCCACGAGGCGGGCGACGCCGTGCGCCAGCAGGCCGACGATCATCAAGGCGAAGGCGGCGAGGACCACCGTGTCGAGCACGGGATGGCGGGTGGCGCCGAGCACGTAGGAGTTCGACAGGATGACGCTGTTCGTAAAGCCGAGGCGCTGCTGTTCTTCCTTGACCAGGTGTCGGTACAGCCGGGTCTTGAGCGAGCTGTCCGCGCTGTGGCAGCTGAGGCACTTCTTCTCGGCCTTGTCTTTGTCGACAATCTCGTGCGACAACGTCTTGGCCATCGGCGTGTGGCATTCGACGCAGCGCACCGCTTGCCAGTGCAGGCGCGTGTTCGGCAGCCAGTCGTGAATGGCGTCGATGTCGGGGCGATTCTTCTTCGATGCGTTTGTGCCGTCCGGCGCAAAGCGGGCGAAATTCTCATCCGAATCGTGGCAGTCCAGGCAGATCCGGTTGTCCTGGGCGACGATCTTGTGCGGATCGATCAGCTTTGAGGCGATCAGATCGGCGTGTGGATTGTGGCAGGTCGTGCAGGTGAATTTGTCCTGCAGATTCTTGGCATGGACGGAAGCGGAAAACTGCTTCTCGACGCGCATGACCTTCACCGCGTGACATTCCTCGCAGGGGCTCAAGTTCTCCTTTGCCGCCGCTTCGTGCGGGAAGTCGTTGTAGCCCGAACCGTGACACTGCTTGCATTCGACGAGACCGTGGTTGGACCCGCCGAAAACCGCCGGGTCGTGCTGCAAGGTGCGCAGCTTGGCGAGATCCATGTCCGGCCGCGGCGGGTTCTTAAGTCCTTCCTCGGAGTGGCAGGCGAAACACTCGTTGTTTGCCTTGCGCAGCTTTTCGAGCAACTCGGGACTCATCCGCGCACTCGCTTTTTCCTGCGCCAGTGCCGTGCCCAGTCCGCCGACAGCGATGAGCACGCCGGTGACGACGACCAATAGACGGTTGAGACAGTGGTCGGGAAGCAGCCGCATCGAACCCCCTTGTGTTTTCCCTTGTGCTTTATTGGCCGATTCCTGACCGGCTGGTTTTGCTGTGGTCGGTTCCGCAATATCCATGCCACGAGCGCGGGGAAATGCACCGCCCCACGCGCAAGCCCGAAGCGGGCGGGGTTGCCGGAGGGTGGCGAGTGGACGGCGAACGAAGCGATGGGGGAAACGCTCTTGCGCCGAGGCGACTCAGGTTACCGATCGGTAACAAAATCGTCTGTGCGGGCGTCCGGTCCGGGCGGGGGGCTGCGCCCAGGATGGCAACCAGACGGTCGACAGCGTCGCGCTGGGCAGCGAGCAAACGGTATGCGCGAAGGGTCGGCGCGGCTCATCTGCGGGCGACACGGAGGCGCACAACGGTACGATCGGGCCGGAAGCGCTGCGTGGGGCATGAAACTTGCGCTGCACGGCGCGAAACAGCGGTCGCGGGGCCGACTCATGAAGAATTACGCTCGCAACTGCCGCCCGGTGTTACCGTTCGGCAACATCTGGCGTGGATGGGTGTCAAATGGTTACCGTTCAGTAACGTTTCACTCGAATTCGGAAGCTTGCAGATGCTCGCAATAATGACTCGCCGCTTCTTTGGCGCGCTGCTGTTGGGTATCGCCGCCTGGGCCTGTACGGTTTCCGCCGCGGAACCGGGTGCGGCGGTGTCTGTCGCGCCGATCCGCTTTGGCGTGACGCCGGCGATCGTGCACGACCAGTACGGCGTGCTCGACGACTGGCGCGCTTATCTGGAAAGGAAGTTGCAGCGCAAGGTGGAGTTCGTTTCGCGCGACAACTACCGTGAAACCATCGACCTGATCTCGCAGCGCAAGCTCGACTTCGCCTGGGTGTCGACCGTTCCCTACGTCTATCTCACGCGGCGCAACTATGCGCGCCTGCTGCTGACGCCGACTTATCGCGGGCGGCCGTACTATCGAGCTTACTTCATCGTTCCGGCCGGCGATACGAAGACCACGTCGCTGCTCGATCTGGAAGGCAAGGTCTTCGCCTACGCCGACGCGTATTCGAACACCGGCCATCTGGTGCCGCGCGCCTTTCTGCGCCAGGCCGGCAAGGATCCCAACACCTTCTTCCGCAAGACCTTCTTTACCTGGTCGCATCGCAAGGTGATCGTCGCTGTCACCGAGGGGCTGGCCGACGGCGGATCGATCGACAGCTTCGTCTGGGAGACGTTGTCGGTCATCGACCCCGAAATGACCAGCCAGACGCGCATCGTCTCGAAGTCGGAGGAATTCGGCTTCCCGCCGATCGTCGCCAACACCTCCGTCGGCAAGCAGGAGGCCGCCGCCATGCGCGGCGTGCTGCTCGACATGGCCACGGATGCGGACGGCCAGGCCTTGCTCAAGCGGCTCAACATCGACGGCTTCATTCCCGGCGACACCCGGCTGTACGACAAGGTCGTCCACCTGCAGCGCGAGTTTGGCAACCGATGAAACTGCTCGACCTAAGTTTCCGCCTGAAGCTTCCGTTGCTCGGTGCGGCGTTGATCATCGTCTCGGCGCTCGGCGTCTCGTCGACGCTGATGGTCGCCGGCTACGGTGCGCTGCGCGACGACTTGCGCCTCAACGCCGAGTTGCTCGGCAACGCGCTGGCCCCCAGCCTGCTTCGGGACATGCTGCACGACGACACCTGGCACGCCTTCGAAACGGTCAGTGCGCCGCCGCGCAAGACAAACGCCGCCGCGCCAGTGAAGGCGGAGCTGTTGATCGTCGTCGATACCGAACTCAACGTGTTCGTCTCGTCGCACCCTCGGTTCGCGCCGGTACTCGTTCCGCTGCGCAGTCTTGGGCCGGAGTTTGTCGCCGTGGCTGACCTCATCGCCGGGTCGAACCCGCCGGACACGCGCACCCTCGACCTGAGCGGATCGAGCCGCCTTTACGTGCTGACGCCGATTGCCAACGACCGTGTACGTTTCGGCACGCTGATCATCGGCGTCGACAAGGACTTCTTCCTGCCGCGCTTCTACGCGATCGCCGGGCGTGGTCTGCTCGCCGGCTTGCTGGTGCTTGTGCTGCTGCTGCCGGTCAGCTGGTACTGGGGACGGCGTCTGGCGCAGCCGCTCGCGCAGCTGACCGAACGCATGGGCGAGATCGGCAAGCGCCTGCCAGCGAGCATCGATCCGGCGCTCTACCGTTACGGCGACGAGCTGGGGCGCTTGTTTGCCGTCTATAACCAGATGCTCGTCGAGCTGCGCACAAAGGAGGAAATGGAGAAGCAGATCGTGCAGTCCGAGCGTCTGGCTGCGCTCGGACAACTCGCCGCCGGCATGGCGCACGAGATCAACAACCCGCTGGGCGGCATGCTGACGGCGATTGATACGCTCAAGTGCCACGGCGAACTCGATGCGCGAACGCAGAAGACGATCGATCTGATCGAACGCGGCCTGACGCAGATCAAGGAGACCGTCGGCGCGCTGCTCGTCGAAGCGCGCCTGAAGAGCCGCAACCTCGGCGCGCACGACATCGACGACGTGCTGACGCTGGTTATGCCGCAGGCGAACAACAAGACGCTCGGCATCGAGGCGCACAACCGCCTGCGCGAAGAGGTCCGTCTGCCCGCGACGCTCGTCCGCCAGATCCTCATCAACCTCCTGCTCAACGCCGTCGAAGCGTCGGCGCCGAACGGTACGGTGCGCTGCGAGATCGAGGCTGACCGCGAACGTCTGCATATCCGCGTGGCGAACGGCGGCCGGATTCCCTCGGCGGAGCAGATCGCCCATCTGTTCGAGCCCTTCTTCAGCGTGGGCGAGAGCGGAGCTGGGCTGGGCCTCGGCCTGTGGGTCACCTACCAGATCGTGCAGCAGCTCGGCGGCCGGATCGTCGCCAGCAAGGAGGAGGAAGAGATGCACTTCATCGTCGAGATTCCGCTTGAGGCTGAGTCGTGACCGCCCCGCCGCTCCACCGTATCTGCCTGATCGAGGACGACGCGATCATGGGCGAAGCCTTGCTCGACCGCTTTACGATCGAGGGCTTCGACTGCGATTGCTACCCAACCGGCCGCTCGGCGATGCTGGCCTTGAAGCGCAAACGCTACGACGCGGTGATCTGCGACATCCAGCTTCCCGACCTCAACGGCGAGGATCTGTTCGTCCAGCTCAACGAGAGCGAGCGCGAACTGCCGCCGTTCATCTTCATCACCGGCTACGGCGCTGTCGATCGCGCCGTGCGCTTGCTCAAGCTCGGTGCCTACGACTACCTGACCAAGCCGCTCGACATCCACGCGCTACTGCAGACCGTGCGCGATCTATGCACTCGCGCGCGGCCGCCTGCCAGCGGCGAACACACGCTGGGTATCTCGAGCGCAATGCGCGCGATCGAGGCCATGCTGCCCCGGCTGGCAACCGGCAAAACCGGGTCGATCCTGATCACCGGCGAATCGGGCGTCGGCAAGGAGGCGGTCGCGCAGACGCTGCATAGGCTTGGCGATCCCGACCGGGAGCAACCTTTCGTCGCCGTTAACTGCGGTGCACTGACCGAAACGTTGCTCGAAGCGGAGTTGTTTGGCTACACCAAGGGCGCCTTCACCGGCGCGTTGCGCGACAAGAAGGGCGTTTTCGAGCAGGCCGACGGCGGCACGCTCTTCCTCGACGAAATCGGCGAGATGTCGCCCGTCATGCAGGTCAAGCTGCTGCGCGCGATCCAGGAGCGAACGATCGTGCGCGTTGGCGCCGAGACGCCGATCGCCGTTTCGATCCGCCTCGTCTGCGCGACGCACCAGGACCTCAAGAAGATGGTCGAAGCGGGGCGTTTCCGCGAGGATCTGTATTACCGCATCCACGTCGTGCACCTACATATCCCGCCCTTGCGCGAACGCAAGGACGACATCCTGTGGCTCGCCCGACGCCTGCTCGAAGCGCGCGCCGTTGATGGCGCCAACGCAAGTGCCTCACCGCGCAGCCTGAGCCGCGCCGCCGAACAGGCGCTGCTCGACTATCCGTGGCCGGGTAATATCCGCGAGCTCAAGCACTGCCTCGAACGCGCCTGCATCCTGTCGACGAAACCGGTGCTCTCCGCCGAAACGCTGTTCGGCCAGATTGGCGAGGGGGAGCATGGCGCAGCGTCGCCGGTAGAACCCATCGACTCCCTGAACGACCACCTGCAAGCCTGCGAGCGCAAGTACATCGAGGAGGCGCTGGCCATCAACAACCGGCGGATCGGCGATACTGCGGCGAGCCTCGGGATCAGTCGCAAGAACCTGTGGCAGAAGATGAAGAAGCTGCAGATCAACGCTGCCGACGAGGACGGTGAAGTCGGGTGAGCGGGTCGGGAACGCCCGGCCCGTCGCAGCGCGGCCGAGGTCCGAATGTATGATTTGCATCAATCCAAAGCTAAACTCCCCGCTGCACAATGACGCGGCCCGCGCCGATCGAACTCCAAGCCACTCTTCTCCTGAATGCTCGAAGCCTCCAACCTTGAATGCATCCGCGGCGAACGCAGCCTGTTCGCCGGTGTCGGCTTTCGGCTGGCGGCCGGGGAAATGCTCTACCTGCAGGGGGCGAACGGCTCCGGCAAGACGAGCCTCATGCGCATCCTCTGCGGCCTAGCGCACCCGGCGGCCGGCGAGGTGCGCTGGCGTGACGAGTCGATCGGCAAGCTCGGCGAGGACTACCGCCGCGAGCTGTGCTACCTCGGCCATCACAACGCGATCAAGGAAGAACTGACGCCACTCGAGAACCTGCTGACCGCAGCACACCTCGCCGACGAAGCGCTCGAAGAGGGCGACGCGCTTGACGCGCTCGAACTCGTCGGCCTGGCCGGACGCGAGGAACTCGCCTGCCGCTACCTCTCGCAAGGGCAGAAACGGCGCGTCGCACTGGCGCGGTTGGTTAATGAACGGCGGGCGCTGTGGATACTGGACGAGCCCTATGTCGCGCTCGATACGGCAGCCGTCGCTCTCGTAGCCAGCCTGATCGGCGCGCATTTGCAGCGTGGCGGATTGGCCGTATTGACGACACACCAGGCCGTGCCGGTCGCCGCCGGCGCCGTGCGCGAGCTGGTCCTTGAAACGCCCTCTGGCGTGCGGCAGGGCTGAAGGATGCTGAAACTGATCCGCGCCATCGTCGCCCGCGACCTGCGCCTCGCTCTGCGCCGCCGCGCCGACATTGTTTCGGCCCTCTTCTTCTTCATCATCGTCGTCAGCCTCTTCCCGCTCGGCGTCGGGCCGGAGCCCGTGCTTTTGCGCAAGCTGGCGCCCGGCGTGCTGTGGGTCGCGGCGCTGTTGTCGACCATGCTCTCGCTGCCGCGCCTCTTTGCCGACGACCATCGCGACGGCACGCTCGAACAATTGGCCTTGGCGCCGCAGCCGCTTGGTCTGATCGTGCTCGGCAAGGTGCTTGCGCACTGGCTGGTTTCCGGCCTGCCGCTGACCTTGCTGGCACCGGTGCTCGGCCTGCAGTTCGATCTGTCGACCGAGGCGCTGTGGATGCTCACCGTGTCGTTGCTCATCGGCACGCCGGCCTTGTCCGGCATCGGTGCGATCGGCGCGGCGCTGACGCTCGGCGTGCGCGGTGGCGGCGTGCTGCTGTCGCTGCTCGTTCTGCCGCTGTATATTCCGGTGCTGATTTTCGGCGCTGGCGCGGTCGACGCGACGGTTGCCGGCGTGGGCGCGCAAGCCCATCTGTCGCTGCTCGGCGCGTTGACGCTGGGCGGCGTCTTTTTCGCCCCGTGGCCCACGGCGGCGGCTTTACGGATTGCTTTGGAATGACGGCATGAGCAACAGGCTGATCAACTGGTTCAAGTTCGCCAGCCCGCAGGCGTTCTACCCGCTCGCCGGGAAGATGATCCCGTGGTTCTGGGCGGCGGCGGCGATCTTTGGTATCGCCGGCCTCTACGTCGGTTTCCTGCTGGCGCCGACCGACGCGCAGCAGGGCGAGGGCTACCGCATCATCTTCCTGCACGTGCCGGCGTCGTGGCTGTCGATGTTCATCTACATCGTGATGGCGTTCTGGGCCGGACTCGGACTCGCATTCAACTTCCGCCTCTCGGGCATGATGGCGACGGCGCTGGCGCCGACCGGCGCGCTCTTCGCCTTCCTCTCGCTGTGGACCGGCGCGTTGTGGGGCAAGCCGATGTGGGGCGCCTGGTGGGTTTGGGACGCGCGCCTGACCTCGGAGCTGATCCTGCTCTTCCTCTACGTCGGCTTCATCGCGCTGCAGTCGGCGATCGACGATCCGCGTCGCGCCGACAAGGCCGGAGCAATCCTGGCGCTGGTTGGCGTGGTCAATGTGCCAATCATCTACTTCTCGGTGAAATGGTGGAACACGCTGCACCAGGGCTCGTCGGTCAATTTCGCCAAGTCGTCGATGGCCACGGTGATGCTCTGGGGCATGCTGCTCTGCGCGCTGGCTTGCTGGATGTACGCGATTGCGGTGGCGCTGATGCGCGTGCGCACGATCATCCTCGAACGCGAGCGGCACACCGATTGGGTGCGGGCAGAACTCGCCCGTCTGGAAAACAAGGAGTAGGCGGATGTACTGGAACAGCTTTGCCGAGTTTCTCGCGATGGGCAAGCACGGTGTCTATGTCTGGGGCTCGTTTGCCGTGATGGCGCTCGTGATGATCGCGGAACCGCTCATCGTCGTGCAGGGTCAGAAGCGCGTCATCGCGCGCCTGAAACGCCAGTTCCGTGCCGAGAAGGCTGAACAAACTCAAATTTCCAAGGGCAAGTAGTGAAAACACGTCACAAACGCATCGCGCTGATCGTCGGCGGGCTGGTCGTGCTCGGCGCTGTCGTCGCGCTGGTGCTCAACGCCTTCCAGAGCAACCTGGTGTTCTTCTTCTCGCCGACGCAGGTGGCCGCCGGTGAAGCGCCGAAGGGCAAGCCGTTCCGTGTCGGCGGCATGGTCAAAGAAGGATCGATCCAGCGCGAGGCCGACGGCGTCACGCTGCGCTTTGTCGTCACCGACACCGAAAAGGACCTCGCCGTGGCCTACAAAGGCATCCTGCCCGACCTGTTCAAGGAAGGAAAAGGCGCGGTGGCGCAGGGCAAACTCGGCGAGGACGGCGTCTTCGTGGCGTCCGAAGTGCTAGCCAAGCACGACGAGAACTACATGCCGCCGGAAGCGGCGCAAGCCGTCGGCGATGCGCACGCGCGAGCGGCCGCCAACAAGGCGGCGATGGAGTCGGCTTCGCGGACGTTGCAGCCATGATCCCCGAACTCGGTCATTTCGCGCTGATCGTCGCCTTCTTCGTCGCCCTCGTGCAGGGCGTGTTGCCGCTCGTCGGCGCGCAACAGGGGCGCGCATCATGGATCGCCGTCGCGCGGCCGGCCGCCGCGGCGCAGGCGCTGCTCACGGCCTTCGCCTTCGCCTGCCTGATCGCGGCCTTCGTGCAGAACGACTTCTCCGTGCTCTACGTCGCGCACAATTCCAACTCGCTGCTGCCCCTGCCGTATCGCGTTGCGGCGGTGTGGGGCGGGCACGAGGGCTCGCTGCTGCTCTGGGTCGTCATGCTCGTGCTGTGGGCGCTGGCGGTGGCGATCTTCTCGCGCCAGCTGCCGGAGGCGATGGTCGCGCGCGTGCTCGGCGTGCTCGGTCTGGTGACCGCCGGCTTCCTGCTTTTCATCCTGATGACTTCCAATCCCTTCGAGCGCCTGCTGCCGGGGGCCGAAGAGGGGCGCGACCTCAATCCGCTGCTGCAGGACCCCGGCCTCATCTTCCATCCGCCGATGCTCTACATGGGCTACGTCGGCTTCTCGGTGGCCTACGCCTTCGCCGTCACCGCGCTGATCTCGGGCCAACTCGACGCCGCCTGGGCGCGCTGGTCGCGGCCTTGGACGACGGCGGCGTGGATCTTCCTCACGCTCGGCATCGCGCTCGGTTCGTGGTGGGCGTACTACGAACTCGGCTGGGGCGGCTGGTGGTTCTGGGACCCGGTGGAAAACGCCTCGTTCATGCCCTGGCTCGTGGGCACAGCGCTGGTGCACTCGCTGGCCGTGACGGAAAAGCGCGGCAGCTTCAAGAACTGGACGGTGCTGCTGGCGATCTCGGCCTTCTCGCTCTCGCTGCTCGGCACCTTCCTCGTGCGTTCGGGCGTGCTCACCTCGGTGCATGCCTTCGCCACTGATCCACGCCGCGGCATCTTCATCCTCGCCTTCCTCGTCGCCGTGATCGGCAGCTCATTGGCGCTGTTCGCCTGGCGTGCACCCAAGGTCGGGCTGGGCGGGCGCTTCGCCCTCGTCTCGCGCGAATCGTTGCTCCTGACCAACAACGTCCTGCTCGTCGTCGCCTGCGGCACGGTGCTGCTCGGCACGCTCTACCCGCTGCTGATCGACGCGCTTGGCCTCGGCAAGCTGTCGGTCGGCCCGCCCTACTTCGACGCCGTGTTCGTGCCGCTGATGCTGCCCATCCTCTTCCTGGTCGGTGTCGCGCCGTTCGCGCGCTGGAAGCAGGCGAGCGTCGGCGAACTCGCGCGCACGCTGCGCTGGGCTTTCCTTGCTGCGGCGATGGTCGGTATTGCCACCCCGTTCCTGTTCGGCGAATGGAAGGCACTCGTCGCGCTGAGTTTGCTGCTCGCCGTGTGGATTGTCCTTTCCAGCCTGCTCAACATCGCTGAGCGCGTGCAGGCGACCCGCGCCGGGCAATCGGTGCCGGCAACGCTCGCTCGGCAGCCGCGCAGCTTCTACGGCATGCATCTGGCGCACCTCGGCGTCGCCGCCTTCGTCGTCGGCGTGACGCTGGTCAGCGCCTACGAGGCCGAGAAGGACGTGAAGATGGAAGTCGGCGATACCGTCGCCGTCGGCGGCTACACATTCCGCTTCAACGGCGTGCGCGAGGAGAACGGCCCGAACTACACGGCGCAGGTCGGCGACGTCGAGCTGTCGCGCGACGGCAAGGTGCTGCACACGATGAATCCGGAGAAGCGCCGCTACGTCTCGTCGGCGATGCCGATGACCGAGGCCGCGATCGACACCAGCCCCCTGCGCGACGTCTACGTGTCGCTCGGCGAACCGATCGACAAGGACCGGCCCGATGCGGCGTGGGCGGTGCGCGTCTACCACAAACCCTTCGTCGTCTGGATCTGGGGCGGCTGTGTGGTCATGGCGCTCGGCGGTGCGTTGGCCATGAGCGACCGGCGCTATCGCGCTCGGCGCAACGCGAAAATGCAGAACACGCAGGAAACGAAAGAAGCGTAATGAATCGATTTCTCTGGCCGTTGATCGGCTTCGTCGTGCTCGTCGTGCTGCTGGCCGTAGGGCTCAACCTCAACCCGCGCGAGGTGCCCTCGCCGCTCGTTGGCAAGCCGACGCCGGACTTCTCGCTGCCGCAGGTCGAGGACCCGGCGCAGACCTTTTCGCCGAAGGACATGCTCGGCAAGGTCTGGCTGCTCAACGTCTGGGCGACGTGGTGCGTGTCGTGCCGTGAGGAACATCCGATCCTCGTCGAACTCGCGAAGAACAAGACCGTGCCGATCGTCGGCCTCAACTACAAGGAAGTGCGCGGCGACGGCAGTCTGGACAGCGACAAGATCGCGCCCGACGCCGAGAAGCAGCTGGCGCTCGAACGCGCCAACGGCTGGCTGAACCAGCACGGCAATCCCTACGTGCTCTCCGCGCTCGACCTCGACGGACGGGTGGGTATCGACTACGGCGTCTATGGCGTGCCCGAGACCTACATCATCGACAAGGCCGGCGTCATCCGCCTGAAGCACATCGGGCCGGTTACGCCCGAGATCTATACGAAGAAGATCCTGCCGCTGGTCGCGGAGTTGAATCGATGAATACGCACGAACAGACCCACCACAGAGGCGCAGAGGCGCAGAGGATACACAGAGAAGTTCCTCAAGCCCGGTTTTCTCTGCGTCAACTCTGTGCCTCTGCGTCTCTGTGCTGGCTTCTGGCTTTTGTCCCGCCGATCCTGGCTCGCGAGGCCGCGCCGCTCGCGCAGGACGAGGCGGTGGAGAAGCGCATGGTCGCCATTTCGTCGGAACTGCGTTGCCTCGTCTGCCAGAACGAATCGCTGTCGGCGTCGAATGCCGAACTCGCGCACGACCTGCGGCGCGAGATCCGCAATCAGATCGCGGCGGGCAAGAGCGATGGCGAGATCCGCGATTTCATGGTCAACCGCTACGGCGACTTCGTCCTCTACCGTCCGCCGCTGAAAGGCACGACGCTGTTGCTTTGGTTCGGCCCGGCGCTGTTCTTCGCTGTCGGTCTCTTTGCGCTGATCCGCTATCTGCGTCGGCGCAACGCTGCGATCAAGGACGCACCGCTGTCTGCCGCCGAGCAGGCGGAAGTCGACCGATTGCTCTCCGCCAAAGAAACGAAGGATTGAACGCCCGATGACTCCCTTCTCCGGCTTTGTTCTCGTTGCGGTGCTTCTGCTCGTCGTTGTGCTCGCCATCGTCGTGCGGCCGCTCTGGCGCACCGTCGCCAATGTGGCGCCGACAGCGGCCGACCGGCGCGCCGCCAACCTCGCCATCTACCGCGACCAGCTCGCCGAACTCGAGCGCGACCGCGACGACGGTTCGCTGGCCGAAGCCGATTTCGTCGCCGCGCGCAGCGAACTGCAGCGCCGCCTGCTCGACGAGGCGCAGCCCGACGCCAGCGTGGTCCAGCAAGGCGGCGGGCGCAAGGTGGCTTACGTCCTGCTGGCGGCACTGCCGCTGCTCAGCATCGCCGGCTACCTGGCGCTTGGTCGCCCGCAGGCGCTTGACCCGGCCAACACGCAGCCGCGCATGAGCGCGCAGCAGATCGACTCGATGCTCGTCCAGCTCGAAGAAAAGCTCAAGGCTAATCCGGATGACCTCAAGGGCTGGGTCATGCTGGCACGCTCGTACAAAGTGCTCGGCCGCATGGCCGACGCGGCGCAGGCCTACAGCCACGGCGGTGCGCTGCTCGACGGCGATCCGGTGCTGCTCGCCGACTACGCCGAGGTGCTCTCGCAAGTGCAGGGCAAGTTCGATGGCAAGCCGACCGAGCTACTCGCGGCGGCACTGAAGATCGATCCGCTTGAACCGCAGGCGCTGTTCCTGTCCGGTGCGGCAGCCAGCGAGCGTAAGGACTTTGCCGCCGTCGCCGACTACTGGGGACGCCTGTTGCCGCAGCTCGAAGCCGGCTCCGAGGAGGCCAAGTCGCTCGGTGCCGCTGTGGACAAGGCACGCGCGATTGCCGAGGGCAAGGCCGCCGCGCCCGACAGCGCGGCTCCGGACAGCGCTGCGCCCGCACCGGAGCAGGTGAGCGGCGAAGTAACCTTGAGCGGCAAAGTGGCAGCGCAGGCGCAGCCGGACGACCTGCTCTTCGTCTTTGCCCGCGCCAGCGAGGGCTCGCGCATGCCGCTCGCCGTCATGCGCGCCAAGGTCGCCGATCTGCCGTTGAGCTTTGCCTTCGACGACGCGATGGCTTTGCCGGGCGGGCAGAAGATTTCCGACCTGCCGGCGATCACGATCGAGGCGCGCGTCGCCAAGTCGGGCCAGGCGCAGAGCGCGAGCGGCGATCTCTTCGGCAGCGTTTCCGGAGTCAAGCCCGGGAGCAAGGACATCAGGGTGGTGATCGATCAGGTTCAGCCCTGATCAGGGATTCGCCTCATTGCTGTCGACTGCGTTCGCCGGCAACTGCTCGCGCCGGCTTTCCTCCATGATCTGATCGATCCGTTCCTGTAGCGGGTCTGGTTCTGCGGGCGGATCTGCCGGCTTCACCGCGGGTGGCGAGGCGGGTGTCCGCTTCGGTTTGCTCACCGGCGCCGGTGGCGTGGACTCGGACGAGAAGAGATTCTGGAATCCTGCCTTCACCTGCCCGAACAGGCGCTTCAGAAGGCCCGTGTCATCCGGCGCCTCGAAGCGCGCGTTGCGATCGATCAGGCGGTTGCGCAGGGCGTTGTTGAAGAAGTCGCCGACGATCGGCAGCGCGCTGTGCGCGCCCTGCCCCCAATAATCGCTGCGCAGGGTCACGCGGCTGTCGTTGAAGCCCACCCAGGCACCGCCGACGAGCTGCGGGTGCATGAGCAGAAACCAGCCGTCGGCGTTGTCCTGCGTCGTGCCGGTCTTGCCGGCGACGTCAGCGCGGATGCCGAAGCGGCTGCGGATGGCGCTGCCGGTGCCGCGCGTGATGACGCCGCGCATCGTGTCGAGCAGGGTGTAGGCGACGTCCTTCGATAGCGCCTGTGCGCCTTCGGCCGAGGCGAACTCCTCGATCACCTTGCCATCGCGATCCTCAATGCGCGTCACCATCACCGGTTCGATATAGCGGCCGCCGTTGGCGATTGTGCCGTAGGCGGCGACCATCTCGATCAGGCTCACCGGGCTGGTGCCGAGCGCGAGCGAGGGCACGGCTTCCAGCGTGCTCTGGCGAATGCCCATCGCCTGCGCCAGCTTCGCCACCTTGTTCGGCCCCACTTCCTGTATCAGCTGCGCCGTGATCGTGTTCTTCGAGTAGGCGAGCGCGTCGGCGAGGCGCATCGGTTGGCCGCTCGGTGGCTTGCCGTCGGACGGACGCCAGATCTCGTCGCCGCCGACCTCGATTTCCACCGCTTCGTCGACCAGCGTGTCGTCGGGACTCATGCCCTGGCGGAAGGCTTCGCCATAGACGAAGGGCTTGAACGTCGAGCCAGGCTGCCGGCGCGCCTGCTGCACGTGGTCGAAGGCGTCCTCCTTGAAGTCGCGGCTGCCGACCCAGGCCTTGATCTGCCCGTTCTGCGGGTCGAGGGCGAGGAAGCCGGCCTGGATCGTTGTTTTCTGCCGGCGCAGTTCACGCATGAAGGCGGTGTCGGCGGCGAGTTGCTTGATCGCCTGCTCGGGCGTGGCGCCACCGTCAATCGCGGCCTGGTACGCCGCCGTGTCTCGCATGAAGGATTCAACGAGCGGATTGCCCGCCGTCCACACGGAACTCCGACCCCACGCCGTGTTGGCGAGATGCTGCAGCTGGTAGCCCTGGCGTGAGACGGCCTGGTTGGCCTGGACTTGCAGCTTGTAGTCGAGCGTCGTTTGGACGACGAGGCCGTCGCTGTAGATGTTGTAGTCGTTACGGTCGGCCCAGGCGATCAGCCACTTGCGCAGCTGCTGCGCGAAGTGTGGCGCCGGGCCGGGCGGCTCGCTCTGCCGCTCGAATTCGACGCGCAGCGGCCGCTGCTTCAACGACTCGAACTTCGCCGCGTCGAGCTGACCGCGCTTGACCATCTGCGCGAGCACGATGTTGCGGCGCTGCACGGCGCGCTCGGGGTTGAGCACCGGGTTGTAGTAGCTGTTGCCCTTGAGCATGCCGACCAGCGTCGCGCTCTGCAGCACGTCGAGGGCATCGGCCGAGGTGTCGAAGTAGGTGCGCGCCGCCATCTCGATGCCGAAGGCGTTGTAGAGGAAGGGCACGGTGTTCAGGTAGGTTTCGAGGATCTCGTCCTTCGAATAGACGGCTTCGATCTTGAGCGCGGTGATCGCCTCCTTCAGCTTGCGCGTGAGGCTCGCCGCGCGGCCGATTTCTTCCGGATACAGGTTGCGCGCGAGCTGCTGGGTGAGCGTCGAGCCGCCCTGCCGGTCGCCTCGCAGCGTGTAGTACATGGCCGACGCGGTGCGCCGCCAGTCCAGCCCGAAGTGGTCGTAGAAGCGGTGATCCTCGGTCGCGATCAGCGCTTTGACCACCTGCGGCGAAATCTCCTTGAGCGCGACCCACTGCCGGTTCGATTGCTTGAACTCGGTGATCTTGCGCCCGTCGGCCGAGAGGATCTGCGCCGGCTGCTCGGAGCCGGCCTTGCGGATGTCGCTGATGCTCGGTGTGAATGGGATCAGAACAATCGTGTACAGCATGAGCAGCGCGGGCGGGACGGCCAGCGCGCGCAAGACGTCACGCCGCGTCGGATGGCGCAAACGGCCCGGCAAAGTCACGAGGAATGCGGCTAAGCGGTCGCCTAGACCAGGCTTGAGGCGGTTGAAGAACTGCTGAATGGAGGTTGTGATCTGCTGGAATGAACTCATCTGCCGCGTACTGCGAAACGCCGGTTTCTTGCGAACGGACGCTCGCTCGTCGAATAAGGACGCTCATGCTACCAAGGATGCACGCGCCTTACATGTCATCGCCTTGCAACACGCCGCTGGCAGACTCGACGCTGGTTTCCTGCGTGACGAGGAATCCGTCAAGCGACGATCCGCAAACGACGATTGTCTTGACAGCCCGGACGGACGCCGCCACCATCGGCGACACAAGAATCAGAACCAGAAGTCAGGGAAACATCTCCACGTATCACACGCAAGAAGTCAGGTAGCGCGTTAGCTAGTCCGTTAACCCGAGTTGTGCTTTGCTTCAGGAGATCAAATGCAAATCAGATATGCCGCGCTGGCCGTCGCCTCCGCACTTGCCATTTCAGCCGCGCCGCTGCGCGCCGAAACCCAGATCCAGTGGTGGCACTCGATGCCCGGCGCCCTCGGCGAGTGGGTCAACGATCTGGCCAAGGACTTCAACGAGAGCCAGTCCGAATACAAGATCGTGCCCACCTTCAAGGGTTCCTATGACGAGTCGATGACGGCGGCAATCGCCGCCTACCGCGCCGGCAATGCGCCGCACATCCTGCAGGTGTTCGAAGTCGGCACGGCAACGATGATGGCGGCCAAGGGCGCGATCGTGCCGGTCGGCAAGGTGATGGCCGATGCCGGCGTCAAGTTCGATCAGGCGGCCTACGTGCCCGCCGTCGCCGGCTACTACACGGCCGCCAACGGTCAGATGCTGAGCTTCCCGTTCAACAGCTCGACGACGGTCTTCCATTACAACAAGGACGCTTTCAAGGCCGCCGGGCTGGACCCTGAGTCGCCGCCGAAGACGTGGATTGAAGTCGCCCAGGCAGCCGCCAAGTTGAAGGCGAGCGGTCATTCCTGCCCATTCACGACGAGCTGGGTAAGCTGGACGCAGCTCGAGAGTTTTTCCGCCTGGCATAACGTCGAGTTCGCCAGCAAAGGCAACGGCATGCGCGGCCTCGATACGCGGCTGACCTTCAACACGCCGCTGCATGTACGGCATATCGAGAACCTGGCGAACATGGCCAAGCAAGGCCTGTTCGTTTACAAGGGCCGTGGTAACGCGGCGGACGCGACCTTCGTTTCCGGCGAATGCGCGATGGCGACGGGTAGCTCGGCGCTCTACGGCAGCGTCAAGCGCAATGCCAAGTTCACCGGCGGCATCTCGACCTTGCCCTACTACCCTGACGTCGAAGGCGCGCCGCAGAACACGATCATCGGCGGTGCGAGCCTGTGGGTGATGTCGGGCAAGAAGGCACCGGAGTACAAGGGCGTCGGCCAGTTCTTCGCCTTCCTCTCGAAGGCCGAAGTGGCCGCCAAGAGCCACCAGCGCACCGGTTACCTGCCAGTGACGATCGCCTCCTACGAGCTGACCGACAAGAGCGGCTTCTACAAGGAGAATCCGGGTACCGACGTCTCGGTGACGCAGATGATCCGCAAGGTGACCGACAAGTCGCGCGGCATCCGCCTCGGCAACTTCGCGCAGATCCGCACGATCAACGACGAGGAACTCGAACAGGTGTGGGCCGGCAAGAAGACCGCCAAGGAAGGTCTCGACGCAGCGGTGAAGCGCGGCAACGAGCAGCTTGAGCGCTTCGAGAAGGCGAATAAATCGTGAGTGCAGGGGCGGTTACTGAATGGATCGGTGACCGCCCACTTTTCAATCTTCAATGAGCCTCGAGAAACCGCTCGTCACACCGGCGAACGCCGGTGTCCAGTTCGTAGGTCTTTCTGGATTCCGGCTTTCGCCGGAATGACGAATCTCTGATCTCCCTACATTGACATCAACGATTGCTCGGTAGAAGAACCGGGCTTCCTTATGGAAAAACGCGTCCGCTTCAAATCCCGTTGGCTACCCTGGCTGCTGATCGCCCCGCAGATGGCCATCGTGCTCGTCTTCTTCTTCTGGCCGGCCGGCCAGGCGCTCTACCAGAGCGTGCTGACGCAGGACCCCTTCGGCGGCAGCACAGAGTTCGTCGGGTTGGAGAACTTCGAGCGCCTGTTCGGCGACGAAACCTATCTTGCCTCCTTCCAGACGACCGCCTTCTTCTCCGCGCTGGTCGCCGTCTGCGGTCTCTCGATCTCGCTCCTGCTCGCCGTGATGGCCAACCGCGTGCTGCGCGGCGCCGGTATCTACAAGACGTTGCTGATCTGGCCGTACGCCGTCGCGCCGGTCGTCGCCGGCGTGCTGTGGCTGTTCATGTTCGCTTCTCCGATGGGCGTCATCGCCTACTGGTTGCGCGCCGTCGGCATCGACTGGAACCACCTGCTCAATTCCAACCACGCGATGGCGCTGATCGTCGTCGCCGCGGTCTGGAAGCAGATTTCGTACAACTTTCTCTTCTTCCTCGCCGGCCTGCAGTCGATCCCCAAGTCGCTGATCGAGGCGGCGGCGATCGACGGCGCGTCGCCCTGGCATCGTTTCTGGACGATCACCTTCCCGCTGCTCTCGCCGACCACCTTCTTCCTGCTCGTGATCAATGTCGTCTATGCCTTCTTCGATACCTTCGGCATCGTCGACGCGACGACCAAGGGCGGGCCGGGCAAGGACACGGCGATCCTCGTGTACAAGGTCTACTACGACGGCTTCAAGGCGCTCGACATGGGGGGCTCGGCCGCGCAATCGGTGGTTCTCATGCTCATCGTCATTACGCTGACGGTCATCCAGTTCCGCTTCGTCGAAAAGAAAGTACAGTACTGACATGGTTGAACGTCGCCCCGGCCTGACGCTGCTCTCGCACCTCATCCTCGTGCTCGGCGTCATCATCATCGCCTTCCCGCTCTACCTGACGATCGTCGCCTCGACGCAGACGGCGGAAGAGATCAACCAGGCAATCCCGATGTCGCTGCTGCCCGGCAGTCACATGCTGGAAACCTACAAGACCGCGCTCTTCGGCGGCATGAGCACCGGCGGCAGCAGGATCACCGGCGCGGCGCCGATGATGTGGGTGAGCCTCGTCACCGCGCTGATCATCCCCCTCGGCAAGATCTCGATGTCGATGCTCTCGGCGTTTGCCATCGTCTATTTCCGCTTCCCCTTCCGCAACACCGTGTTCTGGCTGATCTTTGTCACCCTGATGCTGCCGGTGGAAGTGCGCATTGGGCCGACCTACGAGGTCGTCGCTTCGCTCGGCATGCTCAACACCTACGCCGGTCTGACGATCCCGCTGATCGCCTCGGCGACGGCGACTTTCCTCTTCCGCCAGTTCTTCCTCACGGTGCCGGACGAGTTGGTGGAAGCAGCGCGCATCGACGGCGCCGGGCCGATGCGCTTCTTCAAGGACGTGCTGCTGCCGCTTTCGGCGACGAGCATCGCGGCGCTTTTCGTCATCCAGTTCATCTACGGCTGGAACCAGTACCTGTGGCCGCTCCTGATGACGACCGACGAGAGCATGTACCCGGTCGTCATGGGCATCAAGCGGCTGATCGGCGGCGAATCCTATACCGAGTGGAACGTCGTTATGGCCACCGCCGTGCTCGCCATGCTGCCCCCGGCCGTCGTCGTCATCCTGATGCAGAAGTGGTTCGTCAAGGGCCTAGTCGATGCAGAGAAATAGACATATCTACCGTTCGTGGTGAGCTTGTCCCCCAGGGGGATTTCCTTTGGGGCATCGAACCATGAACGGACTCCACAGCGATAGCATCCTGCCCTTCGACAGGCTCAGGGCGAACGGTAGTACGGAGCTGGCAGTCACTTTCAAACCTCAATGCAACAAGAAACCGATCCCAAGAACATGGCCTCCATCTCACTGCGCAACGTCATCAAGATCTACAACAACGGCAAGAACGCCAATCAGGTGATCCACGGCGTCAGCGCCGAAATCGCCGACGGCGAGTTCGTCGTCGTCGTCGGGCCGTCCGGCTGCGGCAAGTCGACGCTGCTGCGCATGGTCGCCGGGCTGGAAGAGATCAGCGGCGGCGAAATCGCCATCGGCGAGCGCGTCGTCAACAACCTGGAACCGTCGGAACGCGACATCGCGATGGTCTTCCAGAACTACGCGCTCTACCCGCACATGAACGTCTTCGAGAACATGGCCTACGGCCTGAAGATCGCCAAGGTGCCCCTGGACGAGATCAAGGCGCGCGTGGACAAGGCGGCGAAGATCCTCGAACTCGCACCCTACCTGCAACGCAAGCCGCGCGAACTCTCGGGCGGGCAACGCCAGCGCGTCGCCATGGGCCGCGCCATCGTGCGCCAGCCCAAGGTTTTCCTGTTCGACGAACCGCTCTCCAACCTCGACGCCAAGTTGCGCGCCAACACGCGGCTGGAAATCCAGAAGCTGCACCGCGAGCTCGGCATCACCTCGCTCTTCGTCACGCACGATCAGGTCGAAGCGATGACGCTCGCGCAACGCATGATCGTCATGAACGGCGGCATCATGGAACAGTTCGGCACGCCGGAAGAGGTATACACGCGCCCGGCATCGACCTTCGTCGCCAGCTTCATCGGATCGCCGCCGATGAACCTGCTAAGAAACGCGCCGGACGCCCTGCCCGGCACCATCACCGGCATCCGCCCGGAACACCTGGCGATCACCGAAACCGGCTGGGCGCTACGCGTCGACGCGCTGGAAATGCTCGGCGCCGAACAACTCGTCTACGGCCGCTGGCTGCACGGCAGCGGCGACGAAGTGGTGATCGTCCGTTGCGACGAAGACCACCCGGCCCCCGCACTCGGCAGCACCATTCACGTTACGCCGCGTGCTGATCGGTTGCATTCGTTCGATGCGGTGACGGGGCGGCGGTTATAGGGAGAGTAAACAGGGCGCACCTTCAAGGGGCGATCTCAACCCCTTGCCGCCGAGCGATCTATCAAGGCGTATTGGGCCATGAAATCTGTACTTTGCGATGCTGAGTCACGCAATCGCGCAAATACAAATTGATCAGGCTTTGATACGGAACTCCCGCTTCATCGGCCATCGATTTGAAATAGCCAATGACATCCTCAGAAAGCCTCATTGTCACCGACCTTTTTAGCTTGGACGCATAAGGGTTCTTGCGGGATTTCATCTTTGAAAGGTCATATTCTGTTTTCATGCTAAGCACCTCCGTAGAAAGCGCGCTCGGAACGGGTTGCTTTCCTAGCCGAAATGATACGAATGACATTGCCGCCACCGCGCTCGCAGTGACAAACAATGAGTAGTTGAGCGTGGATACTCATGCCGAGCATCAAGAAGCGTTCTTCATCTGAAGAGTGCTCTTCATCGAAGAACTGAATGGCAAATTCGTCGTAGAAAACCGATTGCGCTTCCTCGAAAGAAACTCCGTGTTTCTTTAGGTTGGCCGTGGCTTTGGTAGGGTCCCAATCGAACGTAATCATACATACAGTGTATGTACGCGACTACGAATGTCAACAAGCCCTTGTTGCGGTTGCCCGATTCCCCATTCTTTGCTTGTTCTCGCGCTCGCCGGCCGACGGGCGCGTTGCGCTTTCAAGCCAGATCAGGGTATCGATGTAGGTCATGAACGACTGCAGATAGTCCGGCGCGATGTCGTGCATGCGTTGCAGGCTGCGAAGGGCGAGGTGCTGCGAGTTCATGGGGCCGGCGTTTTCCGGCGCTTGGGCGAGGGTTTGCGTGAGTTGTTGCTCGGTGCTGAGCCGGGCCCAGGTGTCCTGGAAACGGGCGATCGAGCGGAGTTGGGGCGCTTCGGGTTGTTCGTTTGCGTGCTGGGTGATGTAGGCGAGGAGTTCGGTTAGCGGTTTACTCGCGTTGTCGTCGGGAGTCTCGGCCGCCGAGTCGGTTTGGGCGGCGCTCAGCTCGCGGATGACTTTTCGGATCTTCGCTTCGAGCAACGCACGCACGGACTCGGGGTGTGTGGCGGCGCGGCGAGTCAGGGCTTCGAGGTAGGCGAAACGGACGGGGTGGCGATCGGCGGTGCCGTTGGTGCGCAGGGCATCCAAGGTGGCCTGAAAGTCCGCCGTCTCAGTCATTGCTGCCCTTACCGTTCGTGCTGCTCTTCGGCACCGGCGCCATTTCGACGCGGCGGTTGCGGGCGCGGCCTTCGGGGTCGGCGTTGTCGGCGACGGGTTGCTGCGCGCCGAAGGCGGCGGCGAAGATGGCGGAGGCTGGTACACCTTCCTCGATCAGCGTGCGCGTGACGGTCAGGGCGCGCTGTGCGGAGAGTTCCCAGTTGTCGGCGAACTTGCGGTTGTTGTCGCGCACCGGCATGTCGTCGGTGAAGCCGCTGACCATCAGCAGTTGTTCGCTGGCGCCGAGGTAGGCGGTGATCGGCGGGGCGAGCGTCTGCAGCAGTTGCCTGCCTTCCGGTTGCAACTGGTCGGAGTTGAGTGCGAAGAGCACGTTGCCGCTGATGCCGATCTTGCCGTTGTCGAGCGTGACGCGGCCGGCGGCGAGCGGGCCGGCGAGCGCCTTTTCGAGCGCTTCGCGCCGTTGTTCTTCCTGCTGGCGTTTCTGGATTTCGGCTTCGAGGCTGGTGGCGAGTTCGAGCTGCACGCCGAGCACGCCGACGAGGATGATGACGAAGGCGCCGAGCAGCCCGGACATCAGGTCGCCGAAAACGGCCCACACCGGCGTGCTTTCATGCGCACCGTGCTCGAAGCCGAGGTCGATATCTTCCATGGCTTAAGCCTCGCTGCGGCCGGCGCGTTGCAGGTCGTCGACCATCTTCTTCTGCGACAGGATGCTGAGTTCGATGACCTCGCGCGCCTGCGCGACGTAGTAGGCGAGCTGTTCGTCGCTGCGCGTGAGCGACTTGGCGAGTCCGCCTTCGATGCGTTGCAGCGCGGCCATCATCTTCTCGTTCGATTCGGCGAAGAGGGTTACCGCGGCACCAAAAGCTTCGCCCAGGCTGGCGACTTCGAGCGCGCTACCGGCGACGCTGGCACCGATGTCGACGAGCTTGCCGGCTTCGCTCTCCACCTTGGCGGCAAACTGGCTGCCGACGCGTTCGAGCAGTTCGGCCGACGTGGCGACGAGCGCGTCGATCGCGCCGCGCTGTTCGGTCGAGGCGTGGTTGATCGCGTCGAGCAGGGCCCCCAGCGTCTCCATGATGCGGCTGCGTTCTTCGAGCAGGCTGTTGTCGCGCGCCATGCTCGCCGAGAGTTCGTGGCGCAGCTCGCCGATCACTTCGGCGGCGGCCTTCGGTGCTTCGGCGGCGGTCTGCATCAGGCGGGTGACTTCGGCAATCGTCGTTTCGGCCTGGCGCTGATGGGCGGCGACGAGGTCGCGCGCCGTGGTGCCCAGCGTCTGCGTGATTTGCTCCTGCTGCGCCTGCGTCATCTCGCCGGCTTGCCGCCATTGCGCTTCGAGCTTGTTGGCCATCGCGGTCAAAGCGTCGGTGAAGCGCGCCTGCCATTGCTGTTCGCCGGCGGCCCATTCGCTTTGCCAGGCGGCCTGCGCGGTGCGCTGATCGGCGAGCAGGGCCGCGCCGCGTTCGGCGAAGGTTTCGGCCAGAGAGGTTTGCGTCTGGTCGAGCGCTCGTGTGAGGCGGTCGCTTGCGGCCCCGTGCTTCTCCAGCGCATGTGTCCAGGTTGCGGAAACTGCCTGCACGGCGCCATCGAAGCGCCGGGTCATACCGTCGAGTTGGGCGGCAACCTGTTCCTGTTGCGCCAGCGTCTTCTCGCCTGCTTGTTGCCATTGGGTCTCGAGCTTGTCTGCCATGGCGGTCAGTGCGTTGGTGAAGGCGGCTTGGCGCTCGGTTTCACCGGTGGCCCACTCGCGTTGCCAGTCGGCTTGCGCGGTGCGCTGGTCGGCGAGCAGCGCGGCGCTGCGCTCGGCAAAGGTTTCGGCCAGGGAGGTTTGCGTCTGGTCGAGCGCTTGCGAGAGGCGGCCGCTTGCGGCTTCGTGCTTGGCCAGCGCTTCGGTCCACGTCGCGGAGACTGTCTGCACGGCGCCGTCGAAGCAGTGGGCGATGCCGTCGAGTTGCGTGGCGACGTGTTGCGTCAACGCGGTCTGCTGGGCCTGCGTCGTCTCGGTGAAGCGGGCATGGCTGGCGTCGATCGTGGCGAGCAGGGTCTGGCTGCGCTCGCGGAAGGTATTGGCAACCTGGCTGACGGCCTGATCGAGACGCGCGGTGAGGCCGTCGAACTGGTCGGTGAGCGCGCCGGCCAGCGCTTGCTGGCTGGCGGCGGTGGTTGTGGTCAAGGCGGCGAGCTGTTGCTGGGTGTCGGCCTGTAGGCGGGTCTGGGTGGCTTCGACCGAGGCGAGCAGCGCGGCGCTGCGTGTCTCGAAGGTGTCGGCGTAACCGCCGAGTACCGATTGCAGCAGCTGCTGCTGGGCCGTGTTCGCTTCCTCGTGGCGGGTCAGGGTCTGCGCCCAGCGCTCGCCGATGGCGTTCGCCGTCAGTGCGAACTCGTTGCCCAGGCCGGCGAGTTGCGTTTCCACGGTGCCCGACAGCTTGCCGTGCAGCTCGCTCGTCTGCGCGGCGATGGCGCTCATGGTAGCGCTTACGATCGGTTCGATGGCTGTCGCCGCCGCCGTCGCGCTCGCCGCGAGGCTGGTCTTGAGTGACTGGTCGACGGACTGCGCGAGGTTGGCGTACAGCTCCTTCGTTTCCTCGTGGAAGCGCTGCTGGTCGGCGATCAATTGTTCGCCGAGCTGGCGGTTCTGGTCGGTCATCAGGCTCATCATCGCGTCGAGCTTGCCGACCATTTCGGGCAGCGTTTGCGCCTGTGTTTGCAGCGCCTTGAACGTTTCCTGGCGCTGGTGCGCGAAGGAAACGTGGCGCAGCGCGCCGGCGACCTTGCTGTCGAGCAGCCGGCCGACCTGTTGGCGGTCGCGGCGGCAGAGCGTCGAGATCAGGCCGAGCATGGCCGACGTCGCAACACCGGCGACCGAGGTGCCGAAGGCGACGCCGAGCCCCTTGACCGGCGCGGCGAGCGCGGAACGGATGGTGTGCAGGTCGGTCGTGCTCTCCAGCGCCAGTACGGCGCCGTTCAGCGTGACGACCATGCCGAGGAAGGTGCCGAGCATGCCGAGCAGGACCA
>JADHEF010000071.1_pt1 | contig 120175 bp, 104 predicted proteins | sample 8952391 | NCBI WGS metagenome assembly JADHEF01 (sample SAMN16124439, study PRJNA663245) | bioreactor sludge metagenome | isolation source: sludge (nitrite) | place: India:Bengaluru | collected 2019-02-28 | reverse complement strand
CCGCTACCGGATCCAGTACCGCGGCGCCGGCCGCCGCCGCGGCTTCAGAAGCGCCAGGAGCGCGATGCCGGCCGCGAAGCCGCCGACGTGCGCCCACCAGGCGACGCCCCCGGCGGCGGCGCCCGCCTTCCCGGACGTGACGAGGGCCGCGGAGCCCTGCCAGAACTGGAGGAGGAACCAGAGGAGGAGGAAGAGGAAGGCCGGCACCTCGACGAGCGGGAAGAGGAAGAAGAGCGGGACGAGCGTGACGACGCGCGCGTGCGGGTAGAGGACGAAGTAGGCGCCGAGGACTCCGGCGATCGCGCCCGAGGCGCCGACCATCGGGACGAGGGAGGCCGGGGCGATCACGCCCTGGAGGAGCGCGGCCAAGACGCCGCTCCCGAGGTAGAGGAGGAGGAATCGGCCGTGGCCGAGCGCGTCTTCGACGTTGTCGCCGAAGATCCAGAGGAAGAGCATGTTCCCGGCGAGGTGGAGGAGCCCGCCGTGCAGGAACATGGAGGAAAAGAGCCCGACGAGGCCGAGGGAGAAGGCCCCGGGCCCGAGCTCGCCGGAATGGAAGAGGCGCGCCGGGACGAAACCGAACGCGTCGACGAGGACTCTCCCTCCGTTCCCGGCGAGGAGCTGGAGAACGAAGACGCCGACGCATGCGGCGAGGATCGCGCTGCGGACGATCGGAACGGTGCGGCTCGGGATCGTGTCGCGAAGGGGAAGCACGGTCCGGCGATGATAAGGGCCGCGGCTCCGTCGCTCCCGCGGGAGCGAACCGGAAAGCGAAACGCCCCGGGGGGAACCCCGGGGCGCTGCGGAGGCGCTGCCTCCGCTCCGAAGGGCCGTCCGGCCCTTCGAGCCGATCGCGGGCGGACTACTTCCTCTTCTTGTTGATGAGGGTCTTGAGGTCCTTGCCGGCCTTGAACTTGGCGACCTTCGACGCGGCGATCTTGATCTTCGCCTTCGTCTGCGGGTTGATGCCGACGCGGGCCTTCCGGTCGGCGACGCTGAAGATCCCGAGCCCCGGGACGGCGACGCGCTCGCCCTTCTTCAGGCTGTCGCTGATCGAGTCGACGAACGCCTCGAACGCGGACGTCGCGTCCTTCTTCGACAGCTCCGTCTGCTTGGAAATCGCTTCTACGATCTCGGCCTTTCCAGCCATGTGCGGGTTCCTCCTCTTTCTCTCTTCTCGTGCTGTCTCCGGGGGTACGCCCCGGAAAGCGTCACGTCTCGTGGAACGGCGGCAATGTAGGATCACCCCCGGACCTTGTCAACGGAAAACCCGCTTGTTCAGCGGCTCCCTCCACCCTTCCGGAGGACGGTGGCCGTGAACCCGTCGTTCGACGCACCCGGCGCGACCCGGAAGACGCCGTCCGAGCGGAGCGCCCGGGCGAGGGGCGCGGGGAGGCGGGACGGGTCGGGCCGCTCGACGGAGGCGGCGCCGCGCTCGCCGAGGATCGCCGCCACGACCTCCTCGTTCTCCTCGGGCTCGAGGGAGCAGGTGACGTAGACGACGCTCCCTCCCGGCGCGCAGAGGTCGAGCGCGGCGCCGAGCAGCGCCCGCTGCGCGACCGCGAGCCGCGCGAGGTCCGCCGGGACGAGCCGCCAGCGGATCTCCGGGTTCTTTCGGAGCGTCCCCGTCCCCGAGCACGGGGCGTCCAGGAGGACCGAGCGGAACGCTCCGCGCGGGAGAGGGGGCCGCGCCGAGTCGGCCCGGACGACGAGGGCGTCTCCGGCCCGCCCGGCGGCGCGGAGAGAGGCCGCGAGCCGGCGCGCCCGGGTCGGGTTCCGCTCCAGGGCCACGACGCGCCCGGCCCGCCCGGTCGCGAGGAGCGTCCGCGTCTTGCCCCCCGGCGCGGCCGCGAGGTCGACGACGACCTCCGCCGCGTCGACGAGCTCGCACATCGCCTGGGCCGCGACGTCGACGACGGCGAGCCGGCCGGAGGCGATCTCCGGGTGGCTGCCGGCCGACGCGGACGAGAGCGTGACGGCGAGAGGCGCCCAGGGAGACCGCTCCCCCTCGAGTCCGCCGTCGCGAAGGCGCGCGAGGAAGGCGCCCGGGTCCTCGCCCCTCGGATCGAGCAGGACGTCCACCGGCGCCTCCGCGTCGTCGGACCGCAGCGCGGCCGAGGCCACCTCGAGCCCGAGGTCGGAGACCCAGCGGCGGACGAGCCATTCCGGATGGGACGTCTCGAGGGCGAGCCGGAGGAGCGGGTCCGTCTCCGGGGGGAGGTCGATTCGAGGAGGCCTCCCTTCCGCGGCGACCTTCCGGAGGACCGCGTTGACGAGGCCCGAGGCCCGCGGCGCGCGGAGGCGAACCGCGCCGACCGTCTCCCCGACGGCGGCGTGGGGCGGGACGCGCTCGAGGAGGAGGAGCTGGGCGGCGCCGACGCGAAGGCCCGCCCGAACGTCTGCGTCGAGCGTCTCGATCGGACGGGAGAGGTGCCGGGAGAGAACGTGGTCGAGGAGCGACCGGTTCCGGAGGGCGGAGAGGACGATCGTCCTGAGGAGCCCGCGGTCCCGCGGCGGAAGCCGCCCCTCCTTCGCGGCGAGGAGCGGCGCCGCGAACGCTCGGTCGCGCTCGATGCGGACGAGCACCTCGACGGCGAGGGCGCGGACCGGGACCCCGTCCGTCACGACCAGGTCTCGCCGGGCGCGACCCGCTCGCCGCGGACGAACGTCGCGGCGTCGAGCGGCTTGCGCCCTTCGGCCTGCAGGCGCGAGAGCGCGAGCGCCCCCGAGCCGCAGGCGACGACGACCTCCTCGCCCGCGGAGAGGACCTCTCCCGGCGCGGCTCCGGCGCGGCCCGCCGCCGCACGCGCCGCGAGGAGCTTCACGCGCCGGCCGCCGCGAAACGCGAAGAGCCCGGGCCACGGCGTGAAGGCCCGGAGACGATTCACGAGCTCCTCCGCGGGGCGCGAGAAGTCGGCCTGGCCGTCCTCGCGACGGATCTTCGGGCAGAGCGTCGCGAGGGAGTCCTCCTGGGGGACGGCGACGGCCGTTCCGGATGCGATCGAAGGGAGCGTCGCGACGAGGAGCCCCGCACCGTCCCGGGCCAGGCGCGCCGAGAGGGAGCCGGCGTCCTCCTCCGGCGCGATGGGCGAGCGAGCGACCGCGTAGACGGGGCCGGTGTCCATCCCCGCCTCCATCCGCATGATCGAGACGCCGCTCTCCGCGTCGCCCGCGAGGAGCGCCGCCTGGACGGGCGAGGCGCCGCGCCAGCGCGGCAGGAGGGAGCCGTGGACGTTCACGCAGCCGAGGCGGGGCAGGTCGAGGACCCTCTGCGCGAGGATCTTCCCGTAAGCGACGACGACGAAGAGGTCGGCGCCGACGTCCGCGAGGCGGGCGACGGCGATGTCGTCCCTTAGCGTCGGCGGCTGAAAGACGGCGAGGCCGAGCTCCTTCGCGCGCCGGGCGACCGGCGGATCGAGCCGCTCGGCGGAGCGGCCGACCGGCTTCGCCGGCTGGGAGACGACGAGGGCGACCTCGTGCCCCGCGGAGAGGAGCCCCTCGAGCGACGGGAGGGCGAAGTCGGGCGAGCCGAAGAAGACGATGCGCATCGGAGCCGCCGTCGGACCGTCAGCGCGGCTGGCGGTCGACGCCGTCGTAGTAGTCGGAGGGGACGAGGACCTCGCGGCTCTTCGCGCCGCCCGAGGGCGGGCCGACGATCCCGTCGCGCTGCATCATGTCGATGAGCTTCCCCGCGCGGGAGAAGCCGATCTCGAGCCGGCGCTGGAGGAACGAGATCGAGGCCATCCGCTCGCGGACGACGAGGCGCGCCGCCTGGTCGTACATCGGGTCGGCGTCGTCGGCGCCGGCCTTTCCGCCTCGGCCGTTCCCTTCCATCACCGGCTCGCGGTCGGACGTGACCGACTCGTCGTAGATCGGCTTCGCCTGCTTCTTCAGGAAGCGGCAGATCTCCTTGATCTCGTCGCCCGACACGAACCCGCCGTGGACCCGCTGCAGGTACGAGGTCCCGGGCGGGAGGAAGAGCATGTCCCCCTGCCCGAGGAGCGCTTCGGCCCCCGTGGCGTCGAGGATCGTCCGCGCGTCGATCTTCGTCCGCGTCGTGTAGGAGATGCGGCACGGGAGGTTCGCCTTGATCGTGCCGGTGATGACGTCGACCGAGGGGCGCTGCGTCGCGAGGATCAGGTGGATGCCGACCGCGCGCGCCTTCTGGGCGAGGCGCGCGACCGACTCCTCGATGTCCTTCGGGGCGGTCATCATCAGGTCGGCGAGCTCGTCGATGACGACGACGATGTAGGGCATCGGCGAGATCGACCCCTCGGGCCCGTCGGCCTTCAGCTTCTCGCCGAGCTTCTCGCGGACCTCCGCGACGGCCTCGGGGTCCCGGATCGCCGCGTTGTACTGCTCGATGTTGCGGACGCCCGGCCACTCGGAGAGGAGCTTGTAGCGCCCCTCCATCTCGTCGACCGCCCAATTGAGCGCGTTCGCGGCCTTCTTCGGGTCGACGACGACCGGCACGAGGAGGTGCGGCAGGTCGTCGTAGTCCTTCATGTCGTTCATCTTCGGGTCGACGAAGATGAACTTCACCTCGTCGGGGCGCGCCTTGTAGAGGATCGACGTGATCATCCCGTTCACGCCGACGCTCTTCCCCGCGCCGGTCATCCCGGCGACGAGGAGGTGCGGCATCCGGGCGAGGTCGGCGACGACGGGGTTCCCCTCGACGTCGATCCCGAGGGCGATCGTCAGGAGCGACGGCGAGCGCTTGAACCGCTCGCTCTCCACGATCTCGCGGAGAGAGATGAGGTCGCGGTTCCGGTTCGGCACCTCGATGCCGATGGCGGACCGGCCTGGGATCCGCTCGATCCGGACCTTCTCGGCGGCGAGCGCGAGGGCGAGGTCGTTCTCGAGGCCCGCGACCTGCGCGACCTTCACCCCGGCCGACGGCTTGAACTCGTAGGTCGTGACGACGGGGCCCGGGCGATAGCTGTCGACGGCCCCTTCCACGCCGAACTCGAGGCACTTGGCGGCGATGAGCTCCATCGTCTGCTGGAACTCCTCGCGCGTCTTGTCGCGGTCCCGCTTCGGGGCGGAACGCAGGAGCTTCTCGGGAGGGAAGACCCAGCCGTTCGACTCCTTCGGCGACGGGAACGGGAGGACGCGCTGCGGCGCCGGCTCGGTCTTCTTCAGCTGGGCCGGGCGGGCGACCGGGGAAGGGCGCGGCGGGGGGGCCGGCGAGAGGGCCGATGCCGCCGCGGCGCTCCCCTCCGCGCCGGCGGCGACCGGAGGCCCCGCCGTCCGACGGACGGAGAACTGCCCGGCGCCGCTCCGCTCCCGGACGCGGAGCGTCGCGAGCGAGGGGATCGCGACGACCTCCCCGCCGGCCTCTTCCTCCTCGTCCGCCGGCGGCGGCTCCTCCATGGCCCGCTCGAGGTGCTTCTTCACGACGGCCCGGCGCGTCCGCTCCTTCTCCTCCACCTGCCGCCGACGCTCCCGCTCGAGCCTCCAGGCGGCGAGGCTCGCCGAGGACCGGAGCGCGATGCGCCGGACGGCCTCGCCGAGCGAGAGCGACGCGACGAGGAGGAGGCCGATCAGGAGGGTCGCCAGGAGCGCGATCGCCGCGCCGGGCGGGTTGAAGGCGGCGACGAGGGCCCCGGCGACGAGGTCCCCGACGAAGCCGCCCGCTCCGAGCCCCCCTCCGAGCAGGCGGGGGCGGCCGAACGCGAGGTGGCAGAGGGGCGCCGACGAGAGGAGGACGACGACGACGCCGAGCGCCTTCGTTCCCCACGCTCCGACAGCGCGCGAGCGGAAGCGGGCGACGCCCAGGGCGAGGACGACGGCCGGCAGGGCGAACGCGGCGAAGCCGAAGAACTGGAGCGCGCCGTCCGCGAACGAGGCGCCGACGCGGCCGGCCCAGTTGCCCGGCCTCGCGTCGGGGTCGGCCACCGCGGAGAAGAGCGACGGGTCGGCCGGGTCGTACGAGAAGAGCGCCGCGACGAGGAGGAGGCCGGCCGCCACCAGGAGGATCCCGAGGAACTCGTCCCGGCGGCGGCGCGGGGCCTCGGGATTCCGAGGGCTCTCGCTCATCGGTTTCCGAGGAGGCCCGCGGCGAGGACCGCGGCGCCGAGGAGCGCGCAGTAGAAGACGAAGGACTGGAGCTTCATCGCGACGACGAGGCGAAGGAGGAGGGCGACGGCGGCGTAGCCGACGACGCCGGCGGTCACCATGCCCGCGAGGTAGACGCCGAGGTGGCTCCCGTCGGTCACGAGGTGTCCCGAGGCCCGGTACTCGCTGACGTTCTCGACGAGCGCCGCCGAGAGGATCGTCGGGACGGAGAGGAGGAACGAGTACTCCGCGGCGGCTCGCCGCGAGAGGCCCGTGAAGAGCCCCATCGAGATCGTGTTCCCCGAGCGCGAGAGGCCCCGGAAGAGGGCCGAGAGGGACTGGAACGCGCCGATGAGCGCCGCGTCGGAGAAGCGCATCTCCTCGAGCGTCCGGCCCCCCTCGCCGCGCCGCGTGCCGACCACCTGGGCCGTCGCCAGGAGCGCGGACGTCGCGAGGAGGGCGAGGCCGATCCGGGGAAGACTCTCCATCCCTTCGAGGGCGAACTTCTTCAGGGGGAGCGTGACGACGCCCGTCAGCGCGACGGAGGTCGCGAGGAGCATCGCGATCTTCCAGGCCGGGCGGCGCACGGCCGGGTCGCGCGAGACGGCTCCCGCGAGGAGGCTCCCGATCCGCTCCCGGAAGTAGACGACGACGGCCACGAGCGTCCCGACGTGGAGCATGACGTCGAAGAGGATCCCCGGCTGCGAGAAACCCGGCAGGAGCCTCTGCGCGAGGATCAGGTGGGCGCTCGAGGAGACCGGGAGGAACTCGGTCAGACCCTGCAAGATGCCCAGCAGGATGGCCTGCCAGAACGTGACCGACATCGACGAAGTCTAGCAGTTCGGGGGCGCCGCTCCGCGGATTCAGCGGGTTCCGGCCGCCGCCGGCCGGGGCCCGAGGCGCCGGGCGAGCGCGAGGAAGCCTTCGGGCGGAAGCTCCTCCGCCCGGACCGTCGGGAGGAGCCCGGCCGACGCCACCGCCGCGGCCGCCGCTTCGCGCCCCCAGGCGGCGGAGAGCCCGTTGACGAGCGTCTTCCGCCGCACCGCGAACCCCGCCGACGCCACGGCGATCGCGGCGGCGGCGTCCTCCGGAGGCACGCCGGGCACGAGCTCGACGACGGTGGAGACGACCTTCGGCCTCGGCGAGAAGTCGCCCGGAGGGACGTCGAAGAGGCGGCGCGCCGCGGCGTGGAAGGCGACGTCGATCGAGAGGAAGCCGTAGCCGTCGTCTCCGGGCCTGCCGCAGATCCGCTCGGCGACTTCGCGCTGCACCATGACGACGAGGCGCGAGAAGAGGTCCCGCCTCCGGGCGAACGCCCGCACCATCGGCGTCGCCGACTCGTACGGGAGGTTCGCGACGAGAGGCACGGGCGGGGACGCCCCGGCCTCGGCGAGCGCCGCGGCGGGGTCGAAGGCGAGCGCGTCGGCCTCGACGACCCGCAGGTCCTCCCCGCCGAGCCCCTCGCGCAGGCGCGCGGCGAGGACGGCGTCCACCTCGACGGCGAGGACCTTCAGGCCCCGCGCGAGGAGCGGACGCGTCAGCGCACCCTTCCCCGGCCCGATCTCCACGACCCAGCTCCCGGCGGGAGCCCCGAGCGCGTCGACGATCCGGCCCGCGGTCCGCGGGCTCGAAAGGAAGTTCTGGCCGAGACGGGGCCGCCTTGACGCTCTCACGAACGCCAACCTACCATGCGCGCCCGGCGGCTGGCCTCACGGCCTCCGCCGTCCCGCCGGTAGAAAGGAACCCGTATGGCAGGAAACGTCCAGGAGTTCACCGCCGCCACGTTCGACGAGGCGGTCCTCGCGAGCAGCACTCCCGTTCTCGTCGATTTCTGGGCCGTCTGGTGCGGCCCGTGCCGCCAGGTGGCCCCGGTCGTCGAGGCCCTCGCCGCCAAGTGGGGCGCGGCAGTCAAAGTCGGGAAGGTCAACGTCGACGACCACCCGTCGATCGCCGAGAAGTACAACATCATGTCGATCCCGACCCTCATGCTCTTCAAGGACGGCGTCGTCGTCGAGCGCGTCATCGGCTTCGCCTCGCAGGCCGCCCTCGAGCAGAAGTTCCAGCAGCACGTCGCCTGAGCCCGCGGCGGACCCGCCTCACCGGCGGGTCCGCCCGTTCAGGGCGTCCGCGGCGACGGCGTCGCCGCGATCGGCCCCGGCAGGATCCTCCGAGCCACCGGACCTTCGGGCCTGTCCTCGTAGAGGATCCGTACGCGGAGCCCCTTCCGGACCTCCGTCTCGATCTTCGTCTCGCCGTCGACCCGGAAGACGCGACCCGTCGCGCCGACCTCGGCGACGACGAGGTGCTGCCCCGGCGTGTACTCCATGCACGCCCCGGCGGCCCGCCGCCAGGGCGCCGGCGTCGGGGCGGGCGGGCCGTAATAGGGGCGGGCCGTCGGGGTCGGGACGGGCCGCCGGACCTTCTTCTTCCGGCGTTTCGTCGCCGCGTCGGCGGGCCCCGGAACGACGAGCGCGAGGGCGAGGAGCGCCGCGACGAGGAGGGGGACGAGCGGCCGGCGCATGGGAAAGCCGAGGATAGCCGAGGCGTGCCGTTCCGTCGCGGCACCGGCGTTGCTCGATGAGAATCGGTAGGTCCGGTGGCGCGCCAGAACGGCAGCGTTCTGTCCGCCGAACGTCCGTCCGCGCGTCTCGATGACGCGCCCCGAGGAAGCATGAGCATCGCCCCCGCCGACACGGCCGCCCTCACCGAGAAGATCCGGGAGAGCTCCCTCGCCGTCACCGCCCTGCTCGCCGAGGTCCGCAAGGTCATCGTCGGCCAGCCCAAGATGGTCGAGAGGCTCGTCATCGGCCTCCTGGCCGACGGGCACGTCCTCCTCGAGGGGGTCCCCGGGCTCGCGAAGACGCTCGCCGTGAGGACGCTCGCCCGCGGGCTCGACGCGAGCTTCTCGCGGATCCAGTTCACGCCCGACCTCCTTCCCGCCGACCTCGTCGGGACGCTCGTCTTCAACCCGAAGACGCAGGAGTTCGTGGCGCGGCGCGGGCCTGTCTTCGCGCACATCCTCCTCGCCGACGAGGTGAACCGGGCACCCGCGAAGGTGCAGTCGGCCCTCCTCGAGGCGATGCAGGAGCGCCAGGTCACGATCGGCGACGAGACGGTCCCGCTCCCGAAGCCGTTTCTCGTCCTGGCGACGCAGAACCCGATCGAGCAGGAGGGGACCTACCCGCTCCCCGAGGCCCAGGTCGACCGCTTCCTGATGAAGCTGAGGGTCGGCTACCCGACGAAGGCCGAGGAGCGCCAGATCCTGGACCGGATGGGGGACGCGACGGAGAAGACCGCCTCCGACTCCGTTCGCCCCGTCCTCACCCCCGCCCAGATCGTGGAGCTCCAGGCGCTCGTCCGCCAGCTCTACGCCGACGAGCGGATCAAGGGCTACCTCGTGGAGCTCGTCGCGGCCACCCGCGATCCGCGGGCCTACGGCCTGCCGGAGCTGGCCGACTTCGTCCAGTACGGAGCCTCTCCCCGCGCCACGCTCGCGCTCCTCTCGACGGCCCGCGCCCACGCGTTCCTCCAGGGGCGCGGCTACGTCGTCCCCGAGGACGTCAAGGAGGTCGCCCCCGAGGTCCTCCGCCACCGCGTCCTCCTCTCCTACGAGGCCGAGGCCGAGAACGTCTCGAGCGACCAGGTCGTCTCCCGGATCCTGGAGAGAATCGAAGTGCCATGAGTTTTCCCGGGGGTTTCTCGATCCCCCCGGCCCCCCCGAGGGGGATCGGGGCCGACCTCAAGGGCGCCTGAAGGAATTCCGGCGATGCTGCCCCGCGAGATCGTCAAGAAGATCCAGCGTATCCGGATCACGACGAACCGGATGGTGGACGCCGGGCTCGGCGGGGAGTACCACTCCGTCTTCCGCGGGCGGGGAATGGAGTTCTCGGAGGTCCGCGAGTACGTCCCGGGCGACGACGTCCGGGCGATCGACTGGAACGTCACGGCCCGGACGGGCGTCCCGCACGTGAAGAAGTTCGTCGAGGAGCGCGACCTGACGACGCTCCTCGTCGTCGACCTCTCGCGCTCGCAGGAATTCGGCTCGCGCTTCCTGACGAAGCGCTCGCTGATGGCCGAGCTCGCCGGCCTCCTCGCGTTCGCGGCGGTGAAGAACAACGACCGGGTCGGGGCGCTCCTCTTCACCGACCGGCTCGAGCGGTTCGTCCCGCCGCGAAAGGGGTTCGATCACGCCCTGTCGATCCTGCGGGACGTCCTCGTCCAGCCGATGGAAGGGACACGGACGGATCTCGGCCTCGCCCTCAAGACGGCCGCCTCGCTCCTGAAGCAGCGCTCGGTCGTCTTCGTCCTCTCCGACTTCCTGGCCGCAGACTACGAGAAGCCGCTGAAGATCCTCCGGCGGCGGCACGACGTCGTCGCCATGCCGATCACCGACCCGCTCGAGACCGCGATACCCGACCGCGGGCTCGTGCGGTTGCGCGACGCCGAGACGGGCCTCGCGCGCGTCTTCGACGCGGGCGACCCCGCCTTCCGCGCCGCCTGGAAGAGGCGTGGCGGCCCGTTCCCGGACCCCGCGGAGATCTTCCGAGCCTCGGGCATCGACTCCGTCCCCCTCACGACCGACGCGCCCTACGAGCGCGCGCTCGTTCGCTTCTTCAAGCAGCGCGAGCGGCGGAGGTCGGCCGGACGATGAGGCGCGCCGCGCTCCTCGCGGGGGCTTTCGCCCTCGCCGCCCCTCTGGCGGCGCAGGCGCCCCGTCCGGGACTCCCCGAGGCGACGGTGCCTCCTCCGCTCGTCGTCACCTCCGCCGCCGACCGGACGACCGCCGCCGTCGGCGAGCCGGTGACGCTGGTCTACTCCGCGCGCGTCCCCGAAGGGGCCGAGCTCCGGCTGACGCACCTCGTCTCGCCGCCGAGGCCCGAGGGCCAGCCCGCCACCGCCGGTTTCGTCCTGGACTTCGAGCCGGTCGGACCCGCAGTGGCGGAGCGCGTGAAGGGAGACGCCGGCCACGTCGACGTTCGTCAGACCGTCCGCGTCGCCGCGTTCGTCCCGGGCGAGACGCGCGTCCCCGGTCCCGTCTTCGCGTACCGGGCCCCCGACGGCACGACGGCGGTCCTCCGCGCGCCGGGCGTCGCGCTCACGATCGCCTCCCGCCTCCCCGAGGGGGAGGACTCCGAGGCGCTCGCCCCGAAGCCGGCCCGCCCCGTCCGGGTTCCCGCCCGGAGCCCCTGGTTCTGGGCCTCGATCGCCGCGGTCGTCCTCGCCCTGGCCGGGCTCGTCACGTGGCTCGTGAAGCGCCGGAAGAAGGGGGCGACGGCAGGGGCCGCGGCCGCTCCCCCTCCCGTTCCGCCCGACGTCGAGCTCGAGTCCGCGCTCGCGGCCCTCGCCGCGCGCGCCGCCTCGCTCGACGGCGACCCGCGCCCCTTCTACTCCGACCTGACGCACGCCGCGAAGCGCTTCCTCGAGAGGCACCTCGGGGAGCCGGTCCTCGAGTGGACGACGTTCGAGACGGTCCGCCGCCTCCGCGACCTCGGCGCCGAGCCGCCCCGGGAGGTCGCGCTCGCGGATCTCCTCATGGGGGCCGACCGCGTCAAGTTCGGCCGCGCGGGCGCGACGGCCGCGGAAGCCGCGGGGGCGCTCGAGGGAGCCCGCCACCTCCTCGTCTGGGGCCGGACGCGTATGGCCGCGCAGGCCGCGGCGAAGCGGGAAGCGGCGAAGGCCGCCGCGAAGGCCCCCAGGCCTCCGGTCGCGGCGAAGGGCGCGCCGGCCGCGCGGCCGGCGGGAGGCGCGCGATGAGCCTCCTCGCGACGCTCCTCCCGCCCGGGCTCACGTTCCGAGACCCGCTCGTGCTCCTCCTCCTGCTCGTCGTCCCGGTCGCCATCGCGCTCCGGATCGCGCGGGAGCGGAAGGGGGACACGGCCCTCGTCGTCCCGACCCTCGCGTTCGTCGCGAAGGTGAAGCCGGGGTGGCGGGTCCGCTTCCGTCACCTCCCGTTCGTCCTCGCCTGCCTCGGCTTCGCGGGACTCGTCGTCGCCCTCGCGCGCCCGCGGGTCGGGCTCGAGAGGACCGAGTCGTGGACGGAGGGGGTCGACATCGTCGTCGCCCTCGACGCGTCCGGGTCGATGGCCGCGGAGGACTTCAAGCCGAAGAACCGCTTCTTCGTGGCGAAGGCCGCGACGCGGACCTTCGTCGAGGGGAGGCCCCAGGACCGGCTCGGGCTGATCGCGTTCGCGGGCCGGTCGCGGACCGTCGTGCCGCTGACGACCGACCGCGACATGCTCCTGCAGCGACTCGGCGCGCTCAACATGGGGGAGCAGGGGGACGGGACCGCGATCGGGATGGCGCTCGGGAACTCCCTCGCGCGGCTCGGCGCCTCGAAGGCGAAATCGAAGGTGATCGTCCTCGTGACCGACGGTGGGAACAACGCCGGCGAGATCGACCCCGACACCGCCGCGAACGTGGCGAAGGGGCTCGGAGTCCGCGTCTACACGATCGGGGTCGGCACGGCCGGCGGGCCGGTCGAGATCCCGGTCCCGGTCCGCGACCCCGAAACCGGGCGCGTCGTGGAGCGCCGCGTGATGGCCGAGGTGGAGGTCGACGAGAAGCTCCTCGGGCGGATCGCGGACGCGACGGGCGGCCGCTTCTTCCGCGCGACCGACCCCGAGGGACTGGCACGGACCTACGCCGAGATCGACCGCCTCGAGAAGACCGAGGTGAAGACGACGACCTACACCCGCTGGCGCGAGACGTTCCCGCGCGTCGCCCTCCCCGCGGCCGGACTCCTGGCCGCGGCCGCGTTCCTCGGGCTCCTCGCGTTCCCGGTGGCCCCGCGATGAAGGAGCTCTTCCTCTCCCCGGCCTGGCTCTGGGCGACCCTCGGCGGGGCCCTCCTCGCCGCGACGTCCGCGTGGCTCTCCGCGCGCCGCGTCCGCCGCCGGCGGGAGGGGCTCGTCGCACCGGCCCTCGCCGAGAAGGCGGGGCTCCTCTCGCGCGATCGGTGGACCCCCTTCGGGGCCCTGCTCGCGATCGTCGCGACGCTCGGCACGGGCCTCGCGCTGGCCCGCCCGCGCTGGGGCCTCGTCACCGAGACGGTCGAGCGCCGCGGCGCGGACGTCGTCGTCCTCCTCGACACCTCCGCTTCGATGCGCGCGACCGACGTCACCCCGTCGCGGTTCGTCCTCGCGCGGCAGGCGGCGCTCTCCCTCGCCGAGAAGCTCCCGGGCGACCGCCTCGCTCTCGTCGGCTGCGAGGGAGAGGCGCAGGTCCTCGTTCCGCTCACGCTCGACACGGCGGCGGTGGCGCTTTTCCTCGAGGCGCTCGAACCGGGGATCGGCGCGCTCCCGGGCACCTCGCTGGCGGCCGGCCTCGCGGCCGCCGCCGAGCTGATGCCGCCGGGCACGTCCGCGGGACGCCAGGTCGTCGTCCTCTCCGACGGCGAGGACCTGGAAGGGGGCGTCGACGAGGCGATCACGAAGGCGAAGAGCGAGGGAATCGTCGTCCACGGCGTCTTCGTCGGCGTCGAGGGGCGCGGCGCGCCCGTCCCCGAGGTCGACGTCGCCGGCCGGCCGTCGGGATTCAAGACGCAGGAGGGCGCCCCGGTCCTCTCCCGCCCCGACCCGGGCCTCCTGCGGAGGCTCGCCGCCGAGACGGGGGGGAGCTTCTCCGTCGTCTCCCCCGGGAGGACCGACCTCGACGGCGTCGCCCGCGAGATCGACAAGGCCGCGCGGCGTCCTCTTTCCGGGAGCGTCGGGACGAACAGGCGGGAACGTTTCCAGATCCCGCTCGCCGTCGCCGTCGGCGCGCTCGCGCTCCTCCTGATCGGCCCGCTCGGGTTCCTCCGGCCGCGCCCCGCGCGGGGCGGCGCGGCCGCGGCCCTCTTCCTCCTGCTCTCCGGCGTCCCGTCGGGCCGCCCTCTCCTCGCCCAGAGCCCTCCCGCGGCGCCCGCGGGAACCGGCGCGCCCTCCGTTCCCGCGGTCGCGCCGACCCCGGCGTCGTTGAAAGAGCGGGTCCTCTCCCGACCGCCGTTCACGACGGCGCGCGGCGAGGCCGTCGCGGGGAAGAAGGCGCTGGAGGAGAAGCGCCTCGACGAGGCGGTGGCCCGGTTCGCCCGCGAGGCGGCGCTCGCTCCGAAGGACCCCGCCGGCAGCTACAACCTCGGGACCGCGCTCGCGCTCGCCGGCCGCACCGACGAGGCCCTCGCCGCGCTGAAGAAGGCGAAGGGGGCCTCGCGGGGCGACGTCGCCGCCGACGCTTCTCACAACGCCGGGACCGTCCTCCTCTCCGGCAAACAGTGGGAGGCGGCCGCGGCCGCTTTCCGCGACGCGCTCCGGGCCCGGCCCGGCGACGCGGACGCCGCGTTCAACTACGAGCTCGCGCTCCGGCGGCTCGAGCAGCAGAAACAGCAGCAGAGACAGCAGCAGGGGGGCGGCCCGCCGCCGCCGCCGAAGAAGGACGACTTCGAGAAGAAGGCGAAGATGAGCCGCGACAAGGCCGAGCAGCTCCTCCAGGCGATCGCCCGGAACGACCTCGAAGAGCAGAGGAAGAAGGTCGCCGAGCAGAAGAAGAAGCGGCGCCCCGGGAGGGACTGGTGAGCCGCGCCGCGCGCGCCGCCGGGCTCCTCGCGCCCCTCGCGGCGCTGATCGCGGTCCTCGCCGCGGGCTCGCTCGGCGCGGCCCAGGAGGAGCCCGAGGTCCGGGTCGTCGTCGACAATCCGCGCCCCGCCGCCGACGACGTCGTCCGGCTGACCTACGTCTTCTCGGGCCCCGGCATCGGAGGGCGCCTCCACGCTCCGGCCGAGCTCCCGCTCCGGAACCTCGTCTCCCTCGGCCCTCCCAGCAGCTCGACCCAGGCCACGCTGATGAACGGCGTCTTTTCCCGCTCCTCGAGCCTCACCTACTTCCTTCGCCCAACCGGAACGGGTCCCGCCGAGATCGGCGAGACGATCTTCCGTTTCGGTGAGAAGGAGGTGAAGGCGGGGGCCTACCTCCTCGAGGTGGGTCCCGCGCGCCGCGGGTCCGGCCCCGACGCGGCCGCCCCTCAGCGCGAGGAGGACCCGTTCGATCGGGTCTTCCCGAGGCGTGGGACCCGCCCCGCCGGGGTCGAACGCGGCCTCCCCTCCGCGGAACCGCTCCTCGCCTTCGTCGCGACCCCGAGCCGGGAGACCGCCTTCGTCGGAGAGGAGGTGACGATCGCCTACGACCTCGTCACCGAGGCCGAGGTGCAGGGGATCGAGTACGTCGAGGCCCCGCAGTTCCCCGGCCTCTGGGCCGAGGACCTCGAGCGGCCCGAGCGCCCGCAGGGGCGGAAGGACACGTTCGAGGGGCGCCCCGTCGCGCGCTTCACGCTCCTTCGCAAGGCGGTCTCCGGCCTCACCCCCGGCACCGTGACGATCCCGGCTTCGAAGATCCGGATCGGCGTCCGCGTCGCGCTCGACCCGTTCGGCGATCCGTTCGCGATGCTCCGGCCGCGCGTCCTCGAGCGCACGACGAAGCCGATCACGCTGAAGGTCCTGCCGATCCCCGGCCGCCCCGACTTCAAGGGCCCGGTCGGCCAGTTCGGCGTCACGGCGAGCGTCGACCGGAAGCGCGTCCCGGCCGGCGAGGCCGTCACGCTCAAGGTCCGCCTCGCCGGCACCGGGAACCTCCGGACCGCGACCGAGACCCCCCACCTCTCGATCCCGGGCGTGAAGGTCTACCCTCCCTCCTCGCGGACCCTTCCGTCCCGCGGCGGGACGAAGGGCGGGACGAGCGCCGAGTGGGACTTCGTCCTCGTCCCGACCGAGGCGGGCAGCCTCGTCGTTCCCCCGGTCTCGTTCGAGGTCTTCGACACCGCCGAGAAGAAGGTCGTCGCCCGGTCGACCGCCCCGATCTCGATCACGGTCGAAGCGGCCGCTCCCGGCGCGGTGATCGCCGAGGGCCCGCCGCCCGCCTCCGACGCCGCGACCGGAGCGCAGGCTGCGACGACCCTCCCGGGCGCGCCGCCCACGCCCACGCCCCTCCCCTCGGCGCGCGAGCTCGCGCAGTCGACCGTCGCCGTCCCCCTCTGGGTCCTCGTCGCGATCCCGGGCCTGCTCGCCGTCGCGGGGGGAGCGACCTGGGCCGTCCGTCGCCGCGGCCGCGCCCTCGGCCCCGCCGCGGCCCTGCTCGCCCCCGAGCCGGGAGAGACGAAGGAGCGGGCAGTGGCGCGGGTCGAGCGCGCCGTCCGCGGTCACCTGGCGCGGCGGACCGGCGTGGCCGAGACGGCGCCCGTCGGCGAGCTCCTCGAGGAGCTCGCCGGCCGGGGGGTCGGTCCCGAGCTCCGGGAGGAGGTCCGACAGCTCCTCGCGCAGGTCGAGTTCCTCCGCTTCGCGCCCCAGCTCGGCGACTACTCCGACGAGCTCGCCCGCCTGCGGGATCGGGCCCGCGAGGTCCTCGGCCGGGTCCGGGACGGTCGGCGCGGCTAGAATCGCCCCGTGGCCCTGACGACGCGGGTCCTCCCGCCGCCGAAGCTCGCGCGCTTCATGGAGCGCCATCGTCTCCTCGACGAGACGAGCGGCATCGCTCCCGAGCGTTTCCTCGTCACGCTCGTGAAGAAGGCGCTCGATTTCGTCCCGGCGGAGGCCGCCGTCCTCCTTCTGGACGACCCGGTCGCGAAGGAGGAGGACCGATCCCGGAACGAGCTGACCGTGATCGCCTCGGCCGGAGACATCCGCGATCCGGCCGTCGGGACCCGCGTCCGGCCCGTCGACGGCATCGCCGGCTTCACCTACGCGCGCGGGGAGCAGACCGCGGTGAACGAGATCAAGGGAGCCCGCGCCCTCTCCCGCGAGGCGGACGAGGTGTTCGGCTCCCCGGTGAGGAACGCTCTCGGCGTCCCCGTCGTCATCGAGTCGCACGTCTGCGGATCGCTCGTCCTCGTGAACCGCATCGAGCCGGCGGGCTTCGACGCGCTCGACGAGCGCCTCATGGCCCTCTTCGGCGAGACGCTCTCGCTGGCCCTCCAGAACCTCCTCGACGAGAGGCGCGCCCGCGAGGTGGCGCGCCGCGACTCGCTCACCGCGCTCTACAACGACCGCTACTTCCACAAGAAGCTCCGCCAGGAGATCGACCGCCTCTCGCAGACGCCCGACGGCGACCTGACGCTCCTCTTCCTCGACTGCGACCACCTCAAGGCGGTCAACGACGAGCACGGGCACCTCGCCGGGAGCCAGATCCTGCGGGAGGTCGCCTTCATCCTCCAGCGCCAGCTCGCCCAGACGACGTCCCTCCCCTGCCGTTACGGAGGCGACGAGTTCACGGTCATCCTCGTCGACTGCGAGCTCGCCCGGGGGATGGAGATCGGGGAGCGGATCCGCGCCGCGATCGCCGACTGGACCTTCCTCCCGATGGCGATCGGACCGGGCGAGCCCGCCCTGAACCTGAAGGGCGTCATCACGATGTCGATCGGCGTCGCGTCCTTCCGGCGGCACTGCACGCCGGGCCGCCCCCCGAGCGAGCAGAAGAACGAGATCCTGAAGAAGGCCGACGCGGCCCTCTACGCGGCCAAGGAGGCCGGGAAGGACTGCGTCGTCGCGGCCGGCCGCCAGAGCGGCCCGCCCTCGATCTCGAACGTCGTCCTCAAGAGCTGAGCGGCCCGCGCCGCTGCTAACATCCGGGCTCGGCTCCGGGACGGGGCCGAACGGCGGAGGGAGAATGACGTCGACCGTCACCACCGGGATCGGCCCGAAGAACGTCCTCGAATCGCTCGGCCGTCACATGCTCGTGGACGGTTACCACGTCGTGATGGACCTCGAGCGCTCGCACGGGAGCTTCATCTACGACAGCCGGCACGACGTCGAGATCCTCGACCTCTTCTCCCACTTCGCCACCATCCCGGTCGGCTACAACCACCCGAAGCTGAAGGACCCCGCGTTCCGCGAGGAGCTCGGGCGCGCCGCCCTGACGAAGCCGGCGAACAGCGACATCTACACCGAGGAGATGGCCCGCTTCGTCGAGACGTTCGCCCGGATCGCGGTCCCGCCGAGCCACTCCGAGCACCTCTTCTTCGTCGAGGGAGGCTCCGTCGGCGTCGAGAACTCGCTCAAGGCCGCGTTCGACTGGAAGGTGCGGAAGAACTTCCGGAAGGGCTACCGGCGCGAGGTCGGCCACCAGATCGTCCACTTCGAGCAGGCCTTCCACGGGAGGACCGGCTACACGCTCTCCCTGACGAACACGGCCGACCCGCGGAAGACGATGTACTTCCCGAAGTTCCGCTGGCCGCGGATCGTCAACCCGAAGCTCCGCTTCCCCGTCGACGCGGCCGAGGTCGAGCGCGTGGAGAACGTCGAGGCCCTCGCGATCGCCCAGGTGAAGCAGGCCCTCGTCGAGAACCGCGACGACCTCGCGGCGCTCATCGTCGAACCGATCCAGGCGGAAGGGGGCGACAACCACTTCCGGAGCGAGTTCCTCGCCGCCCTCCGGCAGCTCTGCGACGAGAACGAGATGCTCCTGATCTGCGACGAGGTGCAGACGGGGATCGGCCTGACGGGTCGCATGTGGGGGTTCCAGGCGGCCGGCGTCGTCCCCGACCTCTTCGCCTTCGGCAAGAAGATGCAGGTCTGCGGCTTCGCGTCGAACGACCGGATCTTCGACGAGGAGGAGAACGTCTTCAAGGTCTCCTCGCGGATCAACTCCACCTGGGGCGGGAGCCTCGTCGACATGGTCCGCGCCCGGAAGTACCTCGAGATCATCGAGGAGGAGAAGCTCGTCGAGAACGCCCGGATCGTCGGGGAGCTCCTCCTCGGAGAGCTCGCCGCGCTCGCCGCCGAGTTCCCGGGGAAGGTGACGAACGTCCGCGGGAAGGGGCTCTTCATCGCCTTCGACCTGCCGGACGGCGCGACGCGCGGGACGGTCCTCTCGACGATGCTCCAGAAGCACCACGTCATGGCGCTCTCCTGCGGCGAGCGCTCGATCCGCCTCCGCCCCGCGCTGACGCTCGGCCGCGACGAGGCCCTCCTCGGCGTGAAGCGCCTCCGCGCCGCGCTCGTGGAAGTCCTCGGCTGAGCCGGCGATCCGCGCCGAAATGACGACCGCCCGAGGAGCCTCGCGCCGCGCGAGGCTCCTCGTCACGGGCACGGCGATCCTCGCCGGCCTGCTCTTCGGCGCCTTCGTCCCGATCCCCCAGATCGTCGCTCTCCGCTTCGGCCCCCCGTCGACGACGGCGTTCCTCGAGGCCCGCCGCGAGCGGCTCCGCTCCGAGGGGAGGAACGCCCGGATCGACCGGCGCCCCGTCCCTCTCGAGAAGGTCTCCCCTCACCTCGTGTCGGCCGTACTCGTCTCCGAGGACGCCCGGTTCTTCGAGCACCACGGCATCGACTGGGGCGCCGTGAAGGCCGCCCGGACGCGGAACCGGCGCTTCCCGAAGCGGCGGCCCCTCGGAGCCTCGACGATCACGCAGCAGCTCGCCAAGAACCTCTTCCTTTCCCCATCGCGATCCTGGTTCCGGAAGGGGCGCGAGGCGGCCGTCGCGACGGCGATGGAGCTCCTCCTCCCCAAGCGGACGATCCTGGAGCACTACCTCTCGGGGATCGAGTGGGGGGAGCGGGTCTGGGGGTGCGAGGCGGCCGCCCGCACGTATTTCGGGCGCCCGGCCTCCGCGCTGACGCGCGAACAGGCGGCCTGGCTCGCCGCGATGATCCCCGGCCCGCGCTTCTACCTCGCCCATCCGGGCCGGCACCAGCGACGGGCCGCCCGCATCCTGGCCCGGATGCGCCGCGCCGGGGACGTCCGGCCCCTTCTCATCGAGGAAGCCGACGATCCTCCCGCGCGGTAAGATTTCGGGGCAATGAGCCGCCTCACCCGCTTCCTCTCCGGCGCGACGCTCCTCCTCGCCCCCCTCCTCCTCGCCTCCTGCGGACCGAAGGCCTCCGAGATCCGCCTCAAGGAGACGAAGCTGAAGGTCTACGGCCTCGACCGGGTCGTCTCCGTCGGCGGCGACGTCGTCGACAAGAAGGGGGAGATCGTCCCCGGCCTCAACGTCGCCTGGGAGAGCTCTGACCCGAAGGTCGCCACCGTCAACCCGCAGACCGGCTCGGTGAAGACCGTCTCGGCCGGCAAGGCGACGATTACCGCGCGGCTCGGCGAGCCGCCCCTCGAGGCGCGGGTCGCGCTCGAGGTTGTCGACGTCGCGTCGGTTCACGTCTCCCCCCAGCGGATGACGCTCGCCGGCCCCGCCGGGACGACGTTCCCGCTCGTCCTCGACGCGAAGGCCAGCACCGGAGCGCCTCTGTCGATGGCCGCGGAATGGGTGTCGTCCGATCCGAAGGTGGCGACCGTCGACGCCTCCGGCATCGTCACCTCCGTCGCGGAGGGGAAGGCGACCGTGAAGGCTTCGATCGGCGACGTCTCCGGCGCGTCCGACGTGGTCGTCGTCCTCCGGTCGATCGAATCGCTGGAAGCGACGCCGCTGAACATCCCGCTGAAGATCGGCGAGGCGGTCGACGTCACGCTCGTCGCCCGCGACGCGCAGGGGGCGCCGATCCCCGACGTCGCGGCGACGTGGACCTCGTCCGACCCCGCGGTCGCCACCTGCTCCGGCGGAAGGGTTCTCGGCGTCGGCCCCGGCTCCGCCACCGTCCGCGTGGTCTGCGGCGCGAAGTCCGCAGAGGTTGCGGTGATCGTGTTTTGACCGAAGCCGTCCGCCTCCCCGCGGTCGCCGGACTCTTCTACGAGGGCGACGCGCGGACGCTGCGGGCGGACGTCGAACGGCACCTGGGCGCTCCGGACGGGCCTCCCCGGGCTTCCGCGGCCTGGCGGGCGCTCCTGCTGCCGCACGCCGGACACGTCTACTCGGGCGCGGTCTGCGGCGCCGGGATCGGCGCCGTCGAGCTCCCGGAGACGGTCCTCCTTCTCGGGCCGAACCACCACGGGACGGGAGCGGGCGTGGCCCTTTCCGGGGCTGCCGCCTGGCGGACGCCCCTCGGCGACGTCCCCCTCGCGGCGGGTCTCGCGGAAGAGCTTCGGAGGGCGTCCCCCGCGATCCGGACGGACGAGGCGGCCCACCGCCGCGAGCACGCGCTCGAAGTGATCCTCCCGTTCCTCCAGGTCGCGCGGCCCGGCCTCTCCGTCGCCTGCCTCACCCTGGGCGAGCCGGACCTCGCGGTCTGCCTCGAGGTCGGCCGGGCCGTCGCGGCGGCCGTCACGCGCGTCGAGGCGCGGGGAGGGCGTGTCGCGATCGTCGTTTCGTCCGATCTCAACCACTACCTGCCGCGCGAGCGGAACCGCGAGAAGGACGACCGCGCCATCGACGCGCTCCTTCGCGGCGACCCGTCCGAGCTCTTCGAGCGGGTCCTGCTGCGGGAGCGGATCTCCATGTGCGGCGTCCTGCCCGCGACGGCGCTCCTCGCGGCCCTCCGGGACCTGCCCCCCGCCCGGCCCCGCCTCGTGGCGCGGGCCGACTCGGGAGACGCCTTCGGCGACACGGGCCGCGTCGTCGGCTACGCCGCCCTCCTCTGGGAGACCCGAACGGAACCGGATGGATCGGAAAGGAAGGAGTGCTGATGCGCGTTGCGAACTTCTCGGCCGAGGTCTCGCCTTTCGCCAAGACGGGCGGCCTCGGCGACGTCGTTTCTTCCCTCCCCAAGGCCCTCGCCGCGACCGGCCACGACGTGGACGTCTGGGTGCCGTTCTTCCTCGAGGCCGCGGAGTGGTTCCGCCGGCGCGGGACGTGGCCGGAGCAGGAGGTCGAGCCGTTCGACGTCTCGATCCTCGGCTCGTCCTACCGGGTCGGGGTGCTCCGCGCGACGCTCCCCGGCAGCAGCGTCCCGGTGCATTTCGTGGCGCACGACCCGCTCTTCCACCGGCCCGGAGGGCTCTACGCGAAGAACGACCAGGGCGTCGACGACGGGATCTGGCGCTTCAGCCTCTTCGTTCGCGCGGCGATCGAGGCGCTTCGGCGGAAGGGAGACCGGCCCGAGGTGATCCACGCGCACGACTGGCACCCGGGGCTCGCGCCGATGCTCGGCGCCTGGAGCTCCTGGCGGGACCCGTGGTTCGACGAGGTCGCGTCGGTCCTGACGATCCACAACGTCGGCTACCAGGGGATCTACGGTCCCGACCGGGTCGCGGCCCTCGGCCTGCCGCCCGAGACCTGGAGCGGCGGACTTCTCGAGCACTCCGGCGCGCTGAACATGCTGAAGGGGGCGATCGTCGCCGCCGACATGGTGACGACGGTCTCGCCGACGTACGCCTGGGAGATCCGGACCCCGGAGGGGGGCGCCGGACTCGACGGCGTCCTCCGGCTGAAGGCCGCCCGCCTCACCGGGATCCTGAACGGCATCGACGGTCAGGAATGGAACCCGTCCGTCGACCCGCACCTCGCTTCGCGGTACTCGGCCGAGGACCTGCGCGGGAAGCTCGACTGCCGCGGCGAGCTCTGCCGGCTCGCGGGCTTCGAGCCGGGCGATCCGGCGATGATCGTCGGCTCCGTCGGCCGCCTCGTCCCGCAGAAGGGCTACGACCTCCTCCTCGAGGCCGCGCCCGAGCTGCTCCGGCGCGGCGTCCGCCTCGTCCTCCTCGGCTCCGGCGAGCCGGCCCTCGAGGGCTCGATGCGGATGCTGGAGGCGCACTACCCGGGCCGGTTCAAGGGCTTCATCGGCTACGACGACGCCCTCTCGCACAAGATCCAGGCCGGGAGCGACGCGCTCGTCATGCCGTCGCGCTACGAGCCGTGCGGCCTGACGCAGATGTACGCCCTCGCCTACGGCACCGTGCCGATCGTGAGGAGGACCGGCGGGCTCGCCGACTCCGTGATCGGCCTCCACGGCGAGAACCTCGAGTGGGCGACCGGCTTCCACTTCGACGATCCCTCCCCGCACGCCGTCGCGGCCGAGGTGCTCCACGCCCAGAGCGTCTTCTTCCGCCGCGACGCCTGGTCGCGGCTCGTCCGCAACGGGATGAAGGTCGACTTCTCCTGGGGCCGTTCCGCGAACGACTACGAGCTCGTCTACCGTCGGGCCCGGGAGGTGCGCGGCCTCCCCTGGTAGGGGCTCTCGCCCCGATCGACGGGAGACGGCGGCGGCCACGGGGAGGCTCGTGACGAGCCTCCCCGATCCCGGTCAGAGGTCGGCGTCCCTCACGCCGAGGCCCGCAACGAGGCGCGCGAGCGCGGCGTGCACGCCGGGGCCGGCCGCGAGGATATTCCCGCGACTCCTCCAGGCGCCCTCGCCGTCGAAGTCCGTCACGAGCCCGCCCGCCTCCGAGACGAGGACGGCCCCGGCCGCGGAGTCCCACGGGGAGAGGCCGAGCTCGAAGAAGCCGTCGAAGATCCCCGCCGAGACGTAGGCGAGGTCGAGGGCCGCGCTCCCGGCCCGGCGGATCGACTGCGCCTCGAGGAAGACCGCCTTGAAGACGCGGAGGTAGGTGTCGATCCGCGCCTGGACGCGGAACGGGAAGCCGGTCGCGAGCGCCGCCCCCGCGAGCCCGCTCCGCTCCTTCACCCGGACGCGGCGGCCGTTGCGGAAGGCGCCCGCCCCCTTCTCCGCGACGAAGAGGTCCTTCTTCACCGGGTCCCAGACGACGCCGAGGACGAGCTCCCCCGAGGCCCCTCCCGCCGTGCGGCCGATCGAGACGGCCCAGTGGGGGAACCCGCGGACGAAGTTCGCCGTGCCGTCGAGGGGGTCGACGATCCAGGCCGGAGCGTCTCCGTCCCGCCCGTGGACGCCCCCCTCCTCGCCGACGAAGAGGTCTCCCGCGAACGCGCCGAGGAGGACCTCCTTGACGAGCGCCTCGCTCTCCTTGTCGGCGCGCGAGACGACGTCGTTCCTCCCCTTCTCCTCCACCTCCGACGGGTCGAGCGAGCCGAAGAATCCCAGGAGGAGGTCGCCGGCGCGGCGGGCGGCCTCGACGGCCGTGTCCAGGGCGCGGGAGCCCTCCATCAGTGCCGGAGGACGATGCTGTCGAGGATCATCAGGAAGGCGCTCTGCTGCTGCGCCTCGGTCTTGTTGATGACCGCGAGGCAGGCCCCCTGCGGGAAGAGGATGTGCAGCTCGTCGGCGTCGTGCCCGGAGACGATGACGATCTTCTTCTCGCTGACGCCCCGCTCCTTCGCGAAGCGCGCGACGGAGCGCCCGTCCAGGACCGGCATCTCGAGGTCGACGAGGAGGAGGTCGACGCCGGGGCCCAGCTTCTCGAGCGCGGCGACCGGGTCCTGGTAGGCCTCGAAGACGACGCGGTCGCCGTAGCGCTCCGCGAAGATCGCGCGCCAGGAGGCCGCGTACGCGGGCGAGTCGTCGACGAGGACGACGCGCTTCGGCGGGGCGGGGGGATCGAACGGAGGCATGGCGACGGGGCTCCCGGGGGGGTCGCGCGGAGCGGCCGGCGTCAGCCGGCCGTCGGCGCCGCGCCGGCCCGGTAGACCTCGCTCCCTCCGACGAACGTCCTCTCGATGCGGCCCCGGAGCGTCTTCCCGGCCCAGGGCGAGTTCGCGGAGAGCGAGCGGAAAGCCGAGAACGTCGTCGTCCTCGAGGTCGAGAAGAGGACGACGTCGGCCGGCGCCCCGTCCGCGAGCGTGCCGTACGGCAGGCCGAAGAGGCGCGCCGGGGCGATCGACATCGCCTCGACGAGGCGCGAGAGCGAGAGGAGCCGCGGGACGACGAGGCCGTCGAGGAGGACGGGGAGCGCCGTCTCGAGGCCGGTGACCCCGAACGGCGCCGCCGCGAACTCCATCGCCTTCTCGTCCGCGTGGTGAGGGGCGTGGTCCGTCGCGACGCAGTCGATCGTCCCGTCGGCGAGCGCCGAGACGAGGGCCTGGCGGTCGGCCTCGTCCCGGAGAGGGGGATTCATCTTGTAGCGGGTGTCATAGCCGGACCGGGCGAGGTCCTCGTCCGTCAGCGTCAGGTGATGCGGCGTCACCTCGCAGCTGACCGGGGCGTGCGCCGCGCGGGCGCGGCGGATCGCGGCGAGGCTGTCGCGCACGGAGACGTGAGCGACGTGGAGCCGCGCCTTCGTCAGGGCCGCGAGCTCGACGTCGCGGGCGACCATGGTCGACTCGGCGACGGCGGGCCAGCCGGGGAGGCCGAGGCGCGTCGAGGCCCACCCCTCGTGCATCTGGCCGCCCCCGACGAGGTTCGGGTCCTCCTCGTGGACGACGACCGGGAGGTCGAACATCGAGGCGTACTCGAGGGCACGCCGCATCAGGTCGGCGTTCACGACGGGCTTCCCGTCGTCGGAGATCGCGACGATCCCCTCGGCCTTCATCAGGCCGATCTCGGCGAGCGAGACCCCCTTCTGGCCCTTCGAGACGGCCCCGATCGGGAGGACGCGCACGCGCGCGGTCTCGCGGATCCGCTTCTGCACGAACGACGCCGTCGGGGCGTCGTCGATCACGGGGTCCGTGTTCGGCATGCAGCAGACGGTCGTGAAGCCGCCCGCCGCGGCCGCCGCGGAACCGGACGCGATCGTCTCCTTCCACTCGAGCCCGGGCTCCCGGAAGTGGACGTGGAGGTCGACGAAGCCGGGGGCGACGACGAGGCCCGAGGCGTCGACCGTCTCGGCGCCGCGAGGAGGCGCGATCCGCTCGTCCACGCGCGCGACGACGCCCCCCTCGAGGAGGACGTCGAGCGTGGCGTCCAGGCCGCGCGACGGGTCGAGGACCCGTCCGCCGGTGATCAGGACGGGGGCGTCACTCATCGCCGCTCACTCCGATCAGGAGATACAGCACCGCCATCCTCACCGCCACGCCCGCCTCGACCTGGTCGAGGATGACGGAGCCGGGACCGTCGGCCACGGCGGAGTCGATCTCGACGCCGCGGTTCATCGGGCCGGGGTGCATGACGATCGCGTCCTTGCGCGCGAGCTTCCTCCGCTCGGGCGTCAGGCCGAAGAGCTCGAAGTACTCGCGGTCCGACGGGAAGCCGAGGCCGCCGCCCCGCTCCTTCTGGACGCGGAGCATCATCACGACGTCGGCGCCGTCGACGGCTTCCTCGATCCGGGTCGTCACGCGCGCCCCCGTCCGCTCGATCTCAGGCGGCAGGAGCGTGCGCGGTCCCGCGAGCGTCACCTCGGCCCCCATCTTCGGGAGGAGCGCGAGGTTCGAGCGGGCGACGCGGCTGAAGCGGACGTCGCCGCAGATCGCGACGCGCAGGCCGTCGAGCTTCCCCTTCGCTTTCCGGATCGTGAAGGCGTCGAGGAGCGCCTGCGTCGGGTGCGCGTGCGTCCCGTCGCCCGCGTTGATGACCGCGCACTTCAGGCTCCGCGCGAGGAAGTGGGGCGCCCCGGAGGCCTGGTGGCGGATGACGATCGCGTCGGGCGCCATCGCCTCGAGGTTCCGGCAGGTGTCGAGGAGCGTCTCCCCCTTCGAGGCGGACGAGGTGGCCGCGGCGAAGGAGATCGAATCGGCGGTGAGGCGGCGCTCGGCGATCTCGAAGGAGAAGCGGGTCCGCGTCGAGTTCTCGTAGAAGAGGTTCGCGACGAGGCGGCCGCGGAGCGTCGGGACCTTCTTGATCGTCCGCTTGTTGATCTCCGCCATCGACTCGGCCGTGTCCAGGATCATCTGGATCTCGGCCTTCGTGAGCGACTCGATGTCGAGGAGATCCTTCTTCGTGAAGGAGGCGGGGTCGGCCGGGGTCTCGGGCTTCCTGCTCACCGCTTCCCGCGGGGCCGCGCCTTCGGGGCGGCCTTCCGGACGGGCTTGCCCGCCCGCGCCGGGGTCTTCTTCACCGGCGTCTTCCTCGTCCCCCTCGGCCCGGCCGTGCCCCGGCGCGCCGCCGCGGGCTCCGCGTGGCGGTCGAGCAGCCAGACGTCGTCCTCGCCGTCCGTCTCCTTGAACGTGACCGAGACGACCTCGGTGGCGGAGGTCGAGATCTTCTTGCCGACGAGCTGCGCCTCGATCGGGAGCTCCCGCCGGCCGCGGTCGACGAGGACCGCGAGGAGGATCCGGCGCGGGCGGCCGAAGTCGAGGATCGCGTCGATCGCGGCGCGGACCGTGCGCCCCGTGTAGAGGACGTCGTCGCAGAGGACGATCGTCTTCGTCTCCACGGGGAAGGAGATGTCCGTCCGCTTGAGAACGGGCGAGGAGGCCACGGTCGTCAGGTCGTCGCGGTAGAGCGTGATGTCGAGGAGGCCCACGGGGACGCGAACGCCCTCGGCCTTCTCGATCTCGAGCGCGAGACGCCGCGCGAGCGGTACGCCGCGAGTCCGGATGCCGACGAGGGCGAACCCGTCGACGCCTCCGGCGGCCTCGACGACCTCCCGGGCCATCCGGGAGACCGCGCGCGCCATCGCGGCGGGATCCATCAGCCGGAGCTTGCGGTAGGTGCCGTTCGCTTCGCCCATCGCTCGAACCGGCGGGACAGTACACGGGCCGAGCCGCCCCGTCAACGAACCCCGGCACGCCTTCCTTCACCGCGCTCCGGCCCGGCCGGCGCGAGAGGCGACAATCCCGCCGTGAACGTCTCGGACTTCGACTTCGACCTGCCCCCGGAGGCGATCGCCCAGCGCCCCGCCCCGCGCGGGACGTCGCGCCTCATGACCCTCGATCGCGCCACGGGCGCGACGGGCCACCGGAGCGTCGCGGACCTCCCCACGCTCCTCCGCCCCGGCGACCTCCTCGTCGTGAACGACACGCGCGTCGTCCCGGCCCGCCTCTTCGGCCTCGACGAGACGGGGCGCCGGACGGAGTTCCTCCTCGTCGAGAAGACCGGGGACCCCAACGCGTGGGACTGTCTCGCGAAGCCGGGCCGGCGCGCGAAGCCGGGCCGGCGCTTCGACTACGGCGCCGGCCTCTCCGGGACCGTTCTCTCTAAAGGAGACTCGGGGCATTACCGCGTCGCCTTTTCCGGGACTCCTCTCCAGGAGGCTCTCCCGCTCGTCGGAACGACGCCGCTCCCCCCGTACATCCACCGCGAGGGAGGGGTGGCGGACGCGCGCGACGCCGTCGAGTACCAGACCGTCTACGCGCGCGAGCCCGGCGCGATCGCCGCTCCGACGGCGGGCCTCCACCTGACGCCCGAGCTCCTCGACGCGCTCCGCGCGCGCGGCGTCGAGGTCGTCTCCGTGACGCTGCACGTCGGAATCGGCACGTTCAAGCCGGTGAAGGTGGAGCGCGTGGAGGAGCACCGGATGGACCCGGAGCGCGGCGTCATCCCGGAGGAGACCTCCGTCGCGATCCGGCGCGCGAAGGAGGACGGGCGCCGCGTCGTCGCCGTCGGGACGACGAGCGTCCGGACGCTCGAGGCCGCGGCGCGAGAGCAAGGCGGGGTCGTCCCGGCCGGACCGTTCGAGACGCGCCTCTTCCTCGTCCCCGGCGCGGAGTTCCGGGTCGTCGACGCGCTCCTGACGAACTTCCACCTCCCCCGCTCGACGCTCCTCATGCTCGTCAGCGCCTTCGCCGGCCGGGAGCAGGTCCTGGCGGCGTACCGGGAGGCGGTGCGCTCCGGTTACCGGTTCTTCTCGTACGGCGACGCGATGCTGGTCGGGTGAAGGTGGATCGGGGAGGCTCGCGACGAGCCTCCCCGCGGCGACGTCGTCGCCTCCCCTCGGAGGGGCACCGGGGCGTGGATCGGGGAGGCTCGCGCGCTTCAGCGCGACGGGAAGGCGGCGCGGATCGCCCCTTCCTCCGCCGGGGTCATCCGCGGGGCGCCCTTGCGGAGGAGCCCGACGAAGTGCTCGACCTCTTCCGCCTTCGACGGGAATCCGACGTTCGTCCCGGGGCCCGCGAGATTCGACGTCGCGATCGGCTTCCGCGTCCTTCCGTCGAGGGCGGCCATGAAGGGAAGGCCGGCGTCGCTCCCCGCGAGCGCCTCGAGGAGCGCCTCGGCGCCCGCGTTCTCCGTCTCCTTCCGCTCCCCGCGCTCGAAGACGGTCAGCTCGGCCCGGACGAAGTGCCGGTCGACGATTTCTGCGACGTTCGGCGTCGCGAGGACGGCCTCGAGCTTCCGGCACCAGCCGCACCACGACGCGTGGAAGAGGACGAGGACGTTCTTCTTCGCCGCGCGGGCCGCCTTCGCCGCGGCCGCGAGGACCGCCTCTGCCGGGGGGGGCGCAGGGACCGGTCCGTCGACGGGCGTGGCCGAGAGCGCCGGCGCGGCGAGAAAGCTCGCCACGACGACAGCGGCGACGATGAGACGGCGGCTCGACATGGCCGCGGAGTGTACGCGGAACGGCGGCCCGGGAGCCCGGCGCGCTCCGCCCGGCTAGTCGCCGGCGAAGACCCGGAGGGTCCGGTCGGCCTCGGCGGCCGTCGCCGGCCTCCAGCCGGTGCCGAATCCGGCCCCGAGGAGCTTCCGAAGGTCCCGGACCTCCATACCCTCGAGGGCGGCCCGGAGCTTCTTCGCCTCCGCAGCCACGGAGCGCTTCTCGTCGTCCGCGGCGTCGCGCCGGAACGCGCGGGCGGCGTCCTCCGAGTCCGCGTACTCGGTCGTCCAGTCCTCGTTGAGATATCCGCGGAGCGCTTCGCGGAGCGCGGGGTACGCGCGGACGTCGACCGTCGCAGGCGCCTTCTTCGTCGTAACCGTCATCGGGAAGCCTCCGGATAGGAAGTCAGGACGTAGTAGATCTCCCCGTCGACGTTCCAGCGGAGGACGACGACGGCCCGCGTGCACGGGACCGGCTCTTTCGCTCCCCGCCGGAGCGATCGCCCGATCACCTTCCCGCCCTCGCCGGGCCAGTCGATGACGAGGTTCGCGCGGGACCCTTCGCGGTTCGACCAGCGCTCGATCCGAATCCGGTTCGCGCCGATCGCCGCGCCCACGACCTCCTCCGCCGTCGCCCGGTCGGTCCAGGTCGAGGCCGCGGAGAGCCGGCGGTCGCGCCGCAGGCGCTCCCGCAGCTCCGCGTCGCTCTTGCCGACGTGCCGCGAGAGCGTGTGGCCGCCGCGTCTCTCGTCGCGGAGGAGGTCGCGCTTCCGTGCGGCGTCGGCGGGGAGCGCCGCGCCGAGGATCGCGACGACGGCGAGGAGGAGGGGGACGAGCGGGCGAAGGCGGTGCGAGAGGCGAAGGGCCACGCGCGGAGGTTAGCTGAAAGGCAGGCGTCTCCGCTCGCCGATCGCGGATCCCGTCCCGGAGCCGGCCCGCCGCCGGGGCGGAGCGCCGTTCGGGCCTCCCGGCCGCTTCCGGCGCCGCGCCCCCCGAACGCGCTCAGCGCGGCGGGCCGAGGTCGAGGCTCCGGGTCAGGATCGGCGGTCCGTCGAGGAGCCGCACGTCGAAACGGAGAAGCTCGCCGTTCACCGTGCCGGCCCAGAGGGACCCGTCGGGGAGGAGCGTCGCGGTCTGGAGGCCGACTCCCGTCCGGCGCCCGGACCAGGCCCGGTACGTCACCGTCCGGCGTCCCGCCGCGTCGGGGAGCGGGGCCGAGAACGAGTACCGGGAGCACCCGTCGAGCCCCACGACGACGACGTCGTCCTTCCCCGGCACCGGCACGACCCACATCGCGTCGAGGCCCGCCGTGTCGAGCGGGTGCAGGGAGCCCGAGGCGAGGTCGAAGAGGTACAGGCTCGACGGTTCGATCCCCGCCGCGACGTAGAGCCCGAGCCGGGGCACCGGGGCGAGGCGATAGATCGCCTTCGAAGGCACCGGGTGCTCCTTCACGCTCCAGCGGCCGTCGCGCGCGGTCAGCTCGAGGAGGCTCGAGCCCCAGGTCCCCGCAAGGATCCGGCGCGCCCCGGGCAGCGGCGCGACCGCGTGGAGAGAGACCTCCCGTCCGAGGAGCGCCGCGGCGTCGATCGTCTCCAGCGGCTCGACTCCGGGCCAGCTCCAGCGCCGCACGGTGCCGTCCGAGGAGGCCGTGACGAGCTCGCGCCCCTCCGCTCCGTCGACGACCGTCAGGTCGTTCACGAGGAAGTCGTGCGCCCGGGTTCGGAGCTTCAGGTCGGGCCCGGGGAGCGCCCAGAGGGCGACGGTCTTGTCGTCGGACGACGTGGCGAGGAGCTGGCCGTCGCGCACCATCGAGGGGATGCCGTCCGTGTGGGCGCCCGCCCGGCGAATCCCGAGGCTCGCGATGTCGAGGAACCAGAGCTCTCCGTCCCGGCCGCCGACGAAGACGGTCTTCCCCTCGGCGTCGTGCTCGGCCGCCCAGAGCGGCCGGCCTCCGGCCGGCACCCGGGCCGTGGGCGAGATTCCCGCGTAGGAGACGACGGCGAGACGCTGCCGGCGCGGCACCAGCGAGAGGAGCGCATCCGAGTCGACGCAGAGCGCTCCGCCCGGCGAAACGGAGGACAGGACCGCGGCCGGCTCCGGGCCGTGCCGGAAGGCCGTGATCCCGTCGAGGCCGGAGGCGAGGAGCGTCGGCGCATCGCCGATCCAGGCGAGACCGTAGGTCCATCCGCGGCGCGGAAGGAGCCTGGGAGAAGAGCTCTCGCCGGTCGAGAAGACGGCCACCGAGTCGAACGGCCCGCCGACGGCGACCCTTCCGATCGCATCGTCGACGGCCACCGCCGAGACCTTCCTCTCCGCGAACGGGGCTTCGAGAAGGAGGGTGCCCTCCGGCAGGCCGAACGCGCGGACCGGCCTCCCTCCACCCTGCGCCAGGGCGACGAGCCGCTCGCCGACGTCGAGGACCTCCCCCTCCACGAATGGCACGCTCGACCGGAGCCTCCGCGCCCAGCCCGAGGCCCCTCGCTCGAAGAGCTCGAGCGTTCCGTCGCCGCGGACCGCGAGGAATCGCCCGGAGCGCGAGCAGCGAAGCCGGCCTGGAAGCGGAGGGGGCGCGTCCGACGGTAGAGGCCCGAGGTCGACCTCCTCGGTCTTCGTCGGGTGCCTCGCGACGACGCGGCCCCTTCTCACGAGGAGGATCCGTCCGCCGCCGAGCGGCTCCGCGAGGACCTCGTCCCGCTCGAGCGGCACACGGACGGCCGAGTGCGCGCCGTCCGCGGGCAGGAGGTAGTAGGCCGACCGTGCCGAGAGGACCACCGTTCCGTCCAGCGACCCGAGGACGCCCTGCGCGTCCGGAGGGGCGGCGATCTCCCGCTGAAGGGCGAGGAGCGGCTCGGCCCCCGGCTCGGTGCCGCTCGGCCCCCCGCGCGCCGGGCTCCGGAGGAGGATGGAAGCGATCGCGGCCGCCGCGAGGGACCCCGCCGCGAGCATGCCGAGCAGGGCCGCCGAGGGGCGCCGCGCGGGGGCGGACGGACGATCGAGGGCCGGTCCGGGAACGGCGCCTCCGGGGGCGTCTGTCTCTTTCGCGGCCGTCGGCGGGGCCGGCGGCGTCTCGGACGGCGCGACCCCTTCGCTTGCGTCGTCCGACGCGACCGGCAGCCTCAGCCGGTACCCGAACTTCGGGACGGTCTCCAGCATCCCCGCCCCCTCCGCTTCCCCGAGCGCCCGACGGACCAGAAAGATGGCCTGGGTGAGGGAGGCGTCGGTCACGACGGTGTCCGGCCAGACCGCGGCGAGGAGTTCCTCCCTCGGGACGGCGCGACTCTCGTTCCGGGCGAGGTGCACGAGGACGTCGAACGCCTTCGGCGTGAGAGGAACGGGCAGGCCGTCCCTCAGGAGGAGGCGGGCACGCGCATCCAGGCGAAAACCCCCGAAACTCCACAACCATTTGCTTTCGCTGGAGTTACCCGACATCACAAAATCCTGTGAGGCGATCCTAGCCGAAAATTGATCCGCCGACGTGTAACTCCTGCGAGATCCGACCGTAGGTTGGTCGCCATGAGACGAAACTTCAGTACGCGACCGACCTTCCTCGGCGCGACCCTCGCGGGAGCGACCCTCGCCGTCGCTCTCCCGTCGGCCGCGGCCAACATCCTCAACAACGGGTCCTTCGAGACCGGGATCGGCGGATGGACGGCGACGACGTCCGTCGAGTGGGCCGCCGAAGGAGCCGCCGGGCCCGGTTCCGGTTCGGCCCGACTGCGCGGGAACCCCGGCATCGTCGGCGCGCTGGCTCTCTCGCAGTGCGCCGCCGTCACGCCCGGCACCGACTACGACCTCGGCGCGACGGCGCTCCTCCCCTACTCTCCGGAAGCGCAGGGAGGCATCTCCGTCCGCGTCGTCTGGCACTCGTGGCCCGGCTGCGAGGGGGCCACCCTCGGCCTCGCTCCGGCCCTCGACTTTCCGCACGTGGCCCCGGCCGCCTGGACCCGCCGGAGTCTCGAGAGGCTTCGCGCGCCGGCCGGCGCGGCAAGCGCTTCGCTCCTGATCGTCCCCTGGTCTTCCGGCTCGGGGTCGGCCTTCTCCGCGTTCCTCGACGACGTGGCGCTCTCTCCTTCTTCGCAGTTCGTGAAGCTGACGGTCCCGACCGCGGCCTCGGTGGACGGGGCGAATGGTGAGCGGTTCCAGACGACTCTCGTCCTGACCAACCCGGCTCACTTCACGCGGCGCGTCGACGTCGCGCTTCGCTGCGCGTCGAGCGCTCCCTGCGCGACCTCCGCGGTCAGCCTCTTCCTCGCCCCGGGCGAGACGCGCGCGTTCGCCGACCTCCTCCTCGACGTCTTCGGGAAGCGGAACGGCGCCGGCGCGATCGAGGTGACCTACGAGGCGACTCCCGGACCGATCGTCGTGTCGGCGCGGGCGGCGACCGTCCACGCGGAGCGACCCGGCAACGGGATGGCCCTGCCGGTCCTTCCGATCTCCGGGGCCCGGAACTCCGCGACGTTCTTCGGCCTGACGGACGGTTCCTCATCTCCATCGACAACCGCTCGGGCGACCCGACGTTCCTCGAGCCCACGGAGAGCTTCCTGCCATGAGACCCAGCGCTGCATACCTTCACGCCTTCGCCGTCCTCCTCGCCGCCGCCCTTCCGGCGCCCGCTGCGGGAGCCGAGAACCTCGTCGCGAACGGCGCGTTCCGCGACGGAGTCTCCAGCTGGTCGCGAATCGACGTCGTGTCGTACAGCGCGATGGGGGCCGCGACGCCGGGCTCGGCTCGCATCACCCTTCCCAGCCGCCCCGAGGGGGGCGACGCGATGCTCCAGTGCGTCGCGGTCGAGGGCTGGCGGCTCTACGACCTCGGGGCCGCCGTGCGCCTCCCCGAGTGGCCCGGGCACAGCGGAGGCGTCTCCGTCCGTCTCAGCTGGCACGCCCTCCCGAACTGCCAGGGGCCGTCGCTCCGCGGCGCGCCGTCGCTCGACTTCTCCTACACCGAGCCCGCCGGCTGGCAGGTGAAGGAGAAGCGGCGGATCCCGGCGCCGCAGGAGGCCGTCAGCGCGCTCGTCGTCGTCGTCGCTCGCGCCGCGGGAGACGAGCCGTACCCGATCTTCGTAGACGACGTCGTCCTCCGCCGCTCCGTGGAAGAGGAGGACGTCTTCCTCCCGACGGCCGCCTCCGCTCGCGGCGCGAAGGGCGAGCGTTTCGAGACCGACCTCTGGGCCTACAACCCGACCCCCGCCGAACGGATGTTCACTCTGCGGCTCTGGCGGGACGGGCAGCCGACCACGCCCGTCGTCCTCCGCGTCGGCGCGAAGCAGACGCGGCACCTCTCCGACGTCCTCCTGAGCGGTCTCGGCCAGCGGGACGTCGCGGGGGCCGTCCAGCTCTCCTACGACCCGGGAGGGGGACCGATGCACTTCTCGGCCCGGGTCGTGACGGTGAACCCCGAGAGCCCGGGCAACGGGACACGCGTCCCGGTCCTCCGTCGCGACGAGGCCCGCACGGACGCCCTCTTCCACGGCCTGTCGGGCGCGCGGCACGACCTCGCGGGCGCCTTCCGGGTCAACGCGGGCGCCTTCAACCCCCACGACGCGCCCGTCGAGGCCGTCTTCTGGCTCTACGACGGCGACGGCACGGAGCTCGGCAGCTTCACGCGAACGCTCGCACCGGGCGCCTGGCTCCAGGTGAACGACGTCTTCCGCGAGGTCGGCGCCGCGGGCGTCCCGACCGAGGGGGCGATGCTCGCGTTCCACGCGGAGATCCCCGTCTTCCCGTTCGTCATCGCGGTCGACAACCGCTCGGGCGACGGCACGTCCATCGCGGCGCGCGACTACCCGGTCCTTCCCTGACCTCCCGCGGGCCGCCGGGAGTCCGATCCTCCCGGCGGCCGTTTCCGCTCAGCGCGGGGCGCGATCCGCGACGACCGCCGCCACGAGAAGGCCCAACCCGAAGGAGTGGAACAGCGAGAAGGCCAGCCCCGACGCGGTGAAGACCGCCGCCATCCTGCCCGCGCTCCAGCCGAGAGACGGCGCCAGGGCGTAGAACGCCGCGCTCCCGAGCCCGGACAGAAGGAGGACGACGAGGCCCAGCGCGGCGAGGTTCGTCGCCCTGGGGTGGCTCGACCTTCTTCCGAGGACGACGACGAGGCCGACGACCACGACCGCGATCGTCGGGAGCTGCCGCGCGACCGACGAGAAGAACGACAGGAGGGTCGATCCGCTTCCGTACATGGCGCGGACGGTAGCAGAGCGTCACCCGCGTCGCAGTCGGACTCCAGCCTTCCCGGTTGACACGCCGGCCGCGGCGGCCGATGGTCGCCGTGGAGCCGAAAGATGACCGAAGCCTCGTCCCGCGCGCGCGCCCGCCTCCTCGAGATCCTCGCGGCGAAGATCGTCGACGAGACGGGAGTCGACGCCGTCCTCGCGCGCGAGCTGGCCGCATCCGCCCTCACCTCGCCTTCCGCAGACGAGGACGAGCCGGTCGTTCTCCGCGACGCTGCTGGCCGCGAGGTCGCCCGGGTCCCGTTCGCGCTCGTCGAGGATGCGTTCGACGAGCTGGACGACGAGGAGGACGGGAGGGGCTGAGGTCGGCTCGCCGGGCGGTCCAGGTTCCCTCCATCCCGCCCGCACGCACGCAGCGGGCTACCTTGCCGCGCGGAAGGGGGCACGGGGGAAGCCCGGCGGTCCGGGCGCCCCCCGTCCGCTTCAGTAGGCCTGCAGGTACTCCTCCACCTCCCAGGGGTGGACGCGGGAGATGTAGGTCGCCCACTCGGCCCGCTTGGCTTCGACGAAGTGCTGGTGGATGTGCTCGCCGAGGGCGTTCTTGACGACGTCGTCCTTCTCGAGGAAGTCGAGCGCCTCCGAGAGGTTCGCCGGGAGCTGCTCGATCTTCCGTCGCCGCTTCTCGCGCTCCGACATCTCGAAGATGTTCTCGTTCACCGGCTCGCCGGCTTCGATCTTGTTCTTGATGCCGTCGAGCCCGGCCGCGAGCATCACCGCGAAGGCGAGGTAGGGGTTGCAGGCCGGGTCGGGCATCCGGACCTCGCAGCGCGTCCCCATGCCGCGCCGCGCGGGGATGCGGACCATCGGCGAGCGGTTCTTCTCCGACCAGGCGACGTTCACCGGCGCCTCGTAGCCCGGCACGAGCCGCTTGTAGGAGTTGACGAGAGGGTTCGTCACCGCGGCGATCGCCTTCGCGTGCTTCAGGACGCCGCCGATGTAGTACAGGGCCGTCTTCGAGAGCTGGTACGGGGCCTTCGCGTCGAAGAAGGCGTTCTTCATCCCGGCGCCCGAGCCCGTCATGAGCGACTGGTGGACGTGCATCCCCGAGCCGTTCACGCCGAAGATCGGCTTCGGCATGAAGGTCGCGTGAAGGCCGTGGTCCATCGCGACCTTCTTGACGATGAGCTTGAACGTGGTGACGTTGTCCGCCGTCAGGACCGCGTCACCGTACTTGAAGTCGATCTCGTGCTGCCCTGGCGCGACCTCGTGGTGGGCCGCCTCCACCTCGAAGCCCATCGCCTCGAGAGCGACGACGATGTCCCGCCGCGCGTCCTCGCCCCGGTCGACGGGAGTGAGGTCGAAGTAGCCGCCCGAATCGTGCGTGTCGACGACCGGGTCCCCCGCGGCGTCGCGGCGGAAGAGGAAGAACTCCGCCTCGGGCCCCGTCATGAGCGAGAAGCCGAGCTCCTTCGCCTTCTCCCGCTGGCGCTTCAGCGTCTGGCGGGGGCACCCGGCGAAGGCCTTTCCGTCCGGGGTGATGATGTCGCAGACGAGACGCGCGACCTTCCCGTTCGTGTGCGACCAGGGGAAGATCCGGAACGTCTCGAGGTCGGGGACGAGCCCCATGTCCGACTCCTCGATCCGGGTGAACCCCTCGATCGACGAGCCGTCGAACTGGATCTCCCCGTCGAGCGCCTTCTCGAACTGCGAGCGGGGGACCTCGACGTTCTTGATGATCCCGAGGATGTCGGTGAACTGGAGGCGCAGGAACCGCACCCCCTCCTTGTCGCACGTCTTCAGGATGTCGGCCGCCTTCGTCGCCATCGCGTCTCCCCTTTCCTTCGAGCCCGATTCCAGAATGGCGCGGAATCTCCGCCATCTTGGACATTTCGTCAAGAGAAATCCCTGAACGCCCGACGAGAACCCTCAAAACTACCGAAGCAGAGTAAACACTCTGTTTTTATAGGGCCGACGGAGACGCGGGATACTCCGCTCCATGACCGCACCGACCCGCGAGAATGCCTGGGCCCTCCTGACCGAGTTCACCGCCTCGCAGGCTCTCCGCCGCCACGCCCTCGCCGTCGAGGCCGCGATGCGCGCCCTCGCCCGCTCCGCCGGCGTGACGGACGAGACGGAGGTCGAGCTCTGGGGGCTCGTCGGGCTCCTTCACGACTTCGACTACGAGAAGTACCCGACCGAGGCGGACCACGTCTTCCGCGGGATGGAGATCCTCCGGCAACGGAGCTGGCCGGAGGAGCTGATCAAGGCCGTCGGCGGGCACGCGTTCTACACCGGGATCCCGCGCGAGACGCCGATGGAGAAGGCGATCCTCGCCGCAGACGAGCTGACCGGCTTCGTCGGCGCCTGCGCGCTCGTGAGGCCGTCGAAGAAGATCGCCGACGTCCCGGTCGAGTCCGTGATGAAGCGGCTCAAGGAGAAGGCGTTCGCCGCGAAGGTCGACCGCGAGTACGTGAGGCGCGGCGCCGAGGAGTGGGGGCTCCCGCTCCCCGAGCTCGTCGCCCTCGTCCTCGCGTCGCAGGTGCCGATCGCCGCGGCCCTCGGCCTCGCCGGCGCGCCGGCGGCCGACCTCCCCGACACCCCCTGCCCGCCTCCACCGCCCGCGCCCTGAGGCGGGCCGGACCGTTTCGTCCCTCCGCTCGACGCGAGCCCTCCGCGGGCCGATACTCCGCCGGATGCGCGCTCTTCTGATCGAGAACGCCCTCGTCGCCGGGATGCGCTCGGCCGACGACCTCCACCCGCGCGGCGCGGTGTGGGCGGAGGACGGCGTCATCCGCGCCCTCGGCTCCGAGGCCCGCGCCGCCGCCGCGACCGCCGCCGCCCGCGGCGACGCCCTCGAGAGAGTCGACGCCGAGGGGCTCTGGCTCTTCCCCGGCTTCGTCCAGACTCACGTCCACCTCTGCCAGACGCTGCTCCGGAACGGCCCCGACGACCTCCCCCTCCTCCCCTGGCTGAAGACGCACGTCTGGCCGGGCGAAGCGGCGCACGACGAGGAGACGCTCTTCCTCTCCGCGCGCCTCGGCCTCGCCGAGCTCGCCGCGGGGGGGACGACCGCGATCCTCGACATGGGGACGGTCCGGCACACCGACGCCGTCTTCCGGGCCGCGGAGGCCTCGGGCCTCCGGGTGACGAGCGGCAACGCCCTGATGGACGACGCCGCCATGAACCCGCCGGAGCTCTTCGCCGAGACCTCCGAGGCGCTCGAGGAGGGGGAGCGCCTCCTCGCCCGCTGGCACGGCGCGGCGAACGGCCGGCTCCGGTTCGCCTGGTGCCCTCGCTTCGCCGTGTCGTGCACGGACCGGATCCTCGTTGAGGCGGCCTCCCGGGCGAAGGCGCAGGGGGTCCTCGTCCACACGCACGCCTCCGAGAACCTCGACGAGGTGGCGCTCGTGCGCGAGCGGAGCGGCCGCGCGAACATCGAGCACCTGCGGGAGGTGGGGATCGGCGGGCGCGGGACCGTCCTCGCGCACGTCATCCACACGAGCGAGGAGGAGCGCCGCCTCCTCCTCGCCGACGGCACGGCCGTCGCGCACTGCCCCTCCTCGAACCTGAAGCTCGCCTCCGGGATCTGCCCGGTCCCCGACTACCTCGCGCGCGGCATCCGCGTCACGCTCGGCGCCGACGGCGCCCCGTGCAACGACCGGCTCGACGTCTTCTCCGAGATGCGGCACGCGGCGCTCCTGCAGAAGATCGCCGCGGGGCCGGGCGCGCTCAGCGCCTGGCAGGTCGTCCGGATGGCGACGGCCGAGGGGGCCGCGGCTCTCGGGCTCGGCGGCGTCTGCGGGACGATCGAGGTCGGCAAGCGCGCCGACCTCGTCCTCCTCGACCCGGCGGCCGGGTTCGCCCTCCCGACCTCCTGGCGCGACGACCCCTACGGGCCCGTCGTCTTCTCGTTCGACCGGAGCAACGTCGTGGAGACGCGGGTCGACGGAGAGGTCGTCTTCCACCGCGAGAAGCGTCCCGCCCGGACGCTCGCGCCGACGGCCGCCGAGATCGAGGACGCCGTCCGCGGGCTCCGCGAACGTCGCTCGCGGAACGGGCGCCGGACCGGGGGCGCCACTTGAAGAGCGCGCCGCCGGGGCCCAGACTTCCGAGGAGAGCCCCCTGGAGGTGAACGATGGCCGTCCGTGAGAACGCCGCTCGCCTGAAGAGCATCGTCGTCGGCACCGACTTCTCGGTCTGCGCCGCCCGCGCCCTCGCTCACGCCGTTTCGCTCGCGCAGCTCTCGGGCGCGAAGCTGCACCTCGTGCACGTGCTCCTCGAGCCGGTCCAGGCGCTCGATGTCGCCGCCGCGCTCCCCTACCCCGACGTCGAGGTCCGGAGGGAGTGGGAGGAGGCCGCGCGCGTCAAGCTCGATCGCGAGGTGCGCGCCGCCGAGAAGCGGGGCGTGGCGACGACGGCGGAGATCCGCTGGGGCCGCCCGTCCGACACGATCGTCGACACCGCGGCGCGCCAGAAGGCGTCGATGATCGTCCTCGGAACCCATGGCCGGTCGGCCCTCGAGAAGCTCCTCCTCGGCTCGACCGCCGAGAGGGTCCTCCGGCTCTCGCCCGTCCCGGTCCTGACCGTCCGGGAGAAGAGGTGACGGAAGCGCCGGGGCCCTGCTCCGGCGCTTCCGTTCGGCCGGCCTAGTCGGCCTTCTCCCAGGCGTGGGGGATCTCGACGGGAAACGCCGTCCGCGTGAGCCGGTCGCGGTCGCCGAAGTAGAGCCCCCCGGCCGTCGCGTCTCCGTACCCGACCCACTCCTCGAAGGAGATGGCGTTCAGGAGGTCCTGGACGGCCACGGTCTTCGTCTTCTTCTTCGGGTTCTCGCGGATCTCCTTGCGGGCGTTGTCGTACCGGCTCGAAGCGGCCAGCTGCGGCTGGTCGGTCCGGAGCTCCGCGAAGCAGACCTGCCGGAAGACCTTGCCGGGCCGATGTGTGGCGTACCAGGCGTACTCCACCGGCGTCAGGTTCGAGAGGACGAGGAGCTCGAGCGGCGCGAAGATGGCGTAGAGCCGCGGCTCGCGCCGGGCCGGCTCGGCCGCGCCGATCGCCTGCGCGACCTCGGCCGGAGCCATGCTGTCGCGGCAGGGGGCCGGGCCGAACCGCGCGACGTCCGAGACCGGACCCATCGTGAGCGCCTGGCCGCCGGTCTTCACGAGCAGGACCCGGGTGTACGCCTCGATCGGGGTGATCGTGAAGGCGTTCGAGGAGAGCGCCGTCTTCGTCCTCTTGCCGGAGCGGACCTCCTGGATCGCGCGAGCGGTGTCTCCGGCCGTGTCCCTCCACCCTCCCTCCTCGAGGAAGGAAAACGCCGCGCCGTCGTTCCCGAGCGCCAGGTCGACGTAGATCCCCCGCCCGTGGAAGTGCCGGCCCGAACCCGGGGAGAGGTGGTGGGCGAGCCCCTCCGCGCCGAGGCTCGTCGCGATGACGGAGCCGTGGGGGATCGTCAGGACGAGGTTCAACCGTTCCATCGTGTCTCCTGCCTCCCGGACGCGCCGGGGCGCGAAAGGTACATCAGCCGTTCGGAACTTCCCAGAGGTCCCGGACGGCCGGGTGGTCCCAGGGGATCCGGTGCTCGTCCGGGTCGTTCACGTCGAACGTCCGAGTGACGAGGTAGAAGAGGGCGCACGGGTTCGTCAGCGGACGGTATCCGTGGGCCACCCCTTCCGGGATCCTGACGAGGAGGTCCTGACCGTCGCCCGCGACGACCACCTGCGTCCTGAGGTAGGTCGGCGAGGCCTTTCGGACGTCGAAGAGGACGAACTTCGCCTTCGAGGGGTGGGGGCAGAACCAGACGTCCTGCTGCTTGAGGTGGTAGTGGAGCCCCTTGACGTGGTTCTCCGCGTTCACGATGGTGTAGTTGAGCTGTGCGACCGGGACGTCCCGGAAGAAATCCGCCAGGGGCTCGCTCCCGGCGTGGTCCGCCTTCGCCCGGTAGATCTCCTGGAAGAAGCCCCGGTCGTCCACGAACCGGGTGAGGCGGTGGACCTCGACGCCCTCGATCGGACCCGGCTTCCCGTAGGCTTTGGTCCCGGACCGGAACTCCTCTCCGATCGCCTCGATCGGCAGGACGGGCGTGGCGCTGTCGCTCATTCCGCGATTCTAATCGGCGCGGGAGGCGTGCTAGCCTCCCGGAGCCCGATGCCGAAGAGGATCATTCCCGTCTCCTCCGGGAAGGGCGGCGTCGGAAAGACGACCGTCGCGACCAACTTCGCGCTCTCGCTCTCCCGGGTCGCACCGACGATCCTCGTCGACCTCGACACCGGCACCTCCTCGGTCCGGAACTCGATCGGCGTCCCGGTCGCGCACGACCTCTACCACTTCTTCCGGAAGGGGCGCCGCCTCGACGAGTGCGTGACCCGCCTCCCCGAGTCGTGGGACCCCGACGGCCTCTACCGCGGCTTCGGGTTCGTGGCGGGGCCGCTGCACCTGATCGAGGAGGTGACGAACTTCGGCCCGGAGAAGAAGGCCCGGCTCTGCGAGGCGATCAACGAGCTCCCGGCCGACTACGTCGTCCTCGACATGAAGGCGGGGCTCGACGCGAACGTCGTCGACTTCCTCCCCTGGTCGAACTCCGGGATCCTCGTCTTCACGCCCCACCTCCCCTCGGCGACGCTCGCCGCCTCCGACATCGTCAAGGCAATCCTCTTCCGGAAGCTCCGGATCGTCTTCTCCCCCTCGAGCCCCTTCTACGCCCAGGTGAAGGACCCGCGTACGACGACGCTCCTCGTGAACGACCTGCTCGACGAGGTCGAGGACGTCTACGAGCCGGGCCTCCCGAACCTCGACGCCTTCCTCGTCGACCTCGCCGCGGCGCTCGGCGACCACCCCGTCCTCGACCAGGTCGCCCGGACCGTCGAGCACTTCCGCGTCCACTACGTCCTGAACTCCTTCAACGGCGTCGACGAGGCGTTCGACACGGCCGTCAAGCCGTTCGTCGAGAACCTCGTGAGCACCGTCTCCGAACGGATGACGCTCACGAACCTCGGCTGGGTCGTCCGCTCCGAGGAGATCCACCAGGGGAACTGCCGGAAGCGCCCCGTCCTGCTCGCCCCCCCGGACGGCCGTCCCGCGGCTCGCCCCACGCGGGGAGAGCGCGAGCTCGACGCCCTGATCCGCGAGACGACGGGGCTCGCGGCCGACCCGAGGCCGCGCAAGCCGGTGTCGCCGGTCCCGACGCGCCCCGACCCCGAGAGCGCCCTCGCGCGCGAGCTCGACGCGCTCAACCGGATGTACCACCGGCGCGGGAACCGCGACGACCCGCGGGACAACTTCGACTACCTCACGGCGCGCGCCCTGCACCTTCTCGACCGGGCCCGCCCGTCGGAGTTCGGAACGGCGCGCCTCGTCGGCCCCGTCGAGATCCTCCGCTCCTTCTTCCCCGTCGGCGCGGCGCGCCCGCCCCGTTGAAGGCCTCGGGCCGGGCCGCGGCCGTCGGCCTCGCGATCCTCGCCGCCGCGACCGTCCTCGCCTCGCGCGGGCGCCTGCGGGAGCTCGGCCTCCGGGCCCGGCTCGCGTTCCTCGCGATCGTCACCCTCCTCGGCGCCTCGCTTCTCCTGCGCGGGCTGGCCGCGGACGGAGACCGCCGGCTCTACGCGCTCGTGGCGTTCGCGGTCGTCGCTCCGTGCGTCGTCCTGGCCTGGAGGGACCTCCTCCGCCGCCGGTAGAGGGCTACCGGAGGAGGACGCGGTCGAGGGCGATCCCGAGGCGCCTCGGGTCCCCGCCGAAGCCTTCGTCCCGTGGAACGAAGGCCGGCGAGGAGAGGACGATCCTCACCGGATCGCCGGCGCCCAGGCGCTCCCGCGCCGCCGGCTCGAGGCGGAGCCGGACCTCGGCGAAATCGCCCGGCGGCACCTCGACGCTTCCAGCCGCGAGCCCGTCGAACGCGACGTCGACCCGGACGCCGGCCGCGCCGGGCGCCCTCGCCCGGAGGACGAGCTCGCCCGGCGCGAGGTCCGGCGCGGGGATCCACGTGAACGCGGCGCGACCGGAGGTCCAGCGCCAGCTCGCGCCGCTCGTCTCGTGGACTTCCCGATCGTGGAAGCCTTCGAGGTCGGCCCAGGCGTCCCGCGGCCGGCCGAGGTCGAGGAGACGCTCCTCGCCGAGCCGCTCCCAGACTTCCTCGGGAGGGAGCGAGAACGTCGCCTCCCGGAACAGGAAGCAGCCGCGCGGGGGCCGGGCGAGACCGGGAGCCGCGGGGATGGCCTCCGGCCGGTCGCACGACAGGAGGAGCTCGCGCGGCCGCGCGAGCGGGCCGTGGATGGGATGGGGAAGGAAGGCGACCTCGAACGCGCCCGGCTCGATCCGCCGCTCGAGGACGACCCGTCCCGTCTCGGCGTCCCTCGCCGTCAGCGTCGTCGCCCCCTCGTGATGCTGGCGGACCCCGCGCAGGAGCGCGACCGGAGGGCCCTGCAGCCCCGGGACGATCAGCCGCGCCTCCGGTCCGGACCAGCGCACGGAAGGCTGCCCCGGGGAGCTCTCCCTCGGTCCGAAGCCGGGGCCGAAGAGCGGCGGAGCGGGATCGCGCACGGCGACAACGAAGAGTCGCCCGTTTCCGAGCGCCCGAGAGACCCGCCCCTCCCGACGGAAGACCCGCCAGGCGGGATCAGTCCGGTCCGGGGACTCCCCTTCCGACGTGAAGTCGGCGAGGCGGACGAGCCTCCGGTTCCGCCGCACGCCCTTCTCCAGCAGGACGTCGTCCGAGAGCGGCCAGACGCGCAGTCTCTTCTCCCAGCGCTCCAGCCGGAGGAACGCGTTGAAGATGCCGTCGGAGACGATCGTCTCCCGGCCCGGATGGCCGTAGAGGGCGACGGCGTCGATCGCCGCAGAGGGGGGCGTCGGGCTCGTCGCGCCGTGGCGCACCTCGCCCCACGAAGCTCGTCCGGCAAGGGCTGCCCCGAGCACCATCGCCGCGAGGCCGAGGGGCGGCTTCCGGAGGAACGCCTCCACGCCCGCGGCCAGCGGAAGGGCGAGGACGAGGACGAACGGGACCGAGTAACGCGACATCTCCCGGCTGTGGAGGAACCAGAGCGAGTAGAACGTCGGGACGAGGACGAGGAGGAGCACGACGGCCGCTCGCGGCGCTCGCCGGGCCGTCACACCGAGTCCGAGGAGGGCGATCAGGAAGACGCCCAGCGCGAGCGGCCACGCGAGGAAGTCGCGGACGAGGAACGAGTCGAGCAGGCTCCCGAAGCGGGTCGTCTCGAACGCCTCCGAGCGGAACGAGGCCCGCTCGTCGATCCCGGCGAGGAAGCCCCGCACGCCCCCGGTCTGCTTCAGCAGCCAGGCGAGCCAGGCCGCCGTCCCCACGAGCCCGGACGCGACGAGCGCCGCCGCGACGGGGCGACCGGGCCGGGACCGGACGAGGAGAAGCGCCTCCACGAGGAGGAGCGGTCCGAACGCCAGGACGAGGTGGGGGCGAACGCCGGCCCCGGCGGCAGCTGCGAGGCCTGCGAGAACGGCGAGCGTCACGGCGCCCCCTCGGCCGGAGGCGGCCCGTTCGGAAGCCGCCCCGAGGGCCGCGAGCGCCGAGAGGAAGAACGCCGTCGACGGCGAGTCGGAGAAGGCCCGGCCTCCATTCACCCAGACCACGGGGAGGAACGCGGCGAAGACGGCTGCCCCCAGCGCGGCCCATCCCCCGACGAGCCGCCGCCCCCAGAGGTAGAGCGCCGGCAGGGCGACGCAGGAGAGGAGCGTGGCGGCCACGGCCAGGGCGTGGAACGCCCCGGTGGCGAACGGCAGGAGCGCCCGGCCGAGGAGGATCCAGACCGGGAACCCGGGCGCCTGGGGCGAGAGGTCCGCCATGTCGAACCGGTGCACGGCCCCGGCGAAGACCGCCTCGTCGATCTCGCCGGGGGCCGCGGCGATCGCGAGGAAGCGAGACGCCACGCATGCGCCCAGGAGAGCGGCGACCACGACGAGCGGCGGCTCGCCGACGAAGGGGCGCGGAGACGGATCGGTCACGGGCCTTCGCATTCTAGGAGCCCCGCGTTCCGGGCGCGCCCCGGTGTCTCCGGCCACAAGCGCTAGAATGGGGCGATGCTCTCGAGGACCCGCCTGTAGGGATGGCCGAGCCACGGATCATTCCCCGCGCCGAGCACCCCATCTCGCGCGGCTACATCGACCCCGACGCCCTGAAGGTTCTCTATCGCCTCCACCGGGCGGGATACAAGGCCTACCTCGTCGGAGGCTCCGTCCGGGACCTCCTGACCGGGCGCACGCCGAAGGATTTCGACGTCGGCACCGACGCACGCCCCCAGGACGTGCGCCGCCTCTTCCGCAACAGCCGCGTCATCGGCCGTCGCTTCCGCCTCGCCCACGTCCTCTTCGACGGCGGCAAGCTCGTCGAGGTCTCGACCTTCCGCAGGCGCCCGGACCCGGCCGACGTCGAGCCGGGCTCGGCGGGAGACGACGACCTCCTGATCCGTTCGGACAATACCTTCGGCACCCCCGCCGAGGACGCCGTCCGCCGCGACTTCACGATCAACGGCCTCTTCTACGACATCGCGACGTTCGCCGTGATCGACTGGGTCGGCGGCGTCGAGGACCTCGAGCGGCACGTCATCCGCACGATCGGCGACCCGGAGATCCGTTTCCGCGAGGACCCCGTTCGGATGATGCGCGCCTGCGAGTTCGCGGCACGCCTCGACTTCCGGATGACGGCCGGCGTCCGCGCCGCGATCGAGGAGAACCGAAAGGAGATCCGCAAGAGCGCCTCGCCCCGCGTCACGGAGGAGCTCCTCGACCCGCTCCGGCGCGGCTGGGGCGCGCCGACCTACCGGCTCTGGTCGGAGACCGGGCTTCTCGGAGAGATCTTCCCGGCGCTCGAGGCCGAGATCGGCGGCGCCGCGCGCGGGACCGGGCTCTTCTGGAAGCTCCTCGCGGAGACCGATCGGCGCCGCGGCGGCGGAGAGGTCCTCTCGGACTCGATCCTCCTCGGCGTCGTCTTCCTCCCCCTCCTCTTCGCCGCGATCCGCGCCCGCTCCGGCGGCTCCGTCGACACTCAGAAGCTCCTCCTCCTCCTGGAGGAGGTCGTCAACCCGGAGGCGGCCCGGCTCTCCCTCCCGAACGCCGCGATCCACGACCTCAAGCAGGGGCTCTTCACGATGGGCCGGATCGCCGAGCTGCGGCCCGGAGACCCGGCCGCGCGCCGCCTCGTCACGAAGGGGTACTTCCCCGTCGCCGTCGGCCTCCTGTCGCTCTACTCGGCCGCCTCCGGCCGCTACCGCGACGCCGCTCGGATCTGGGAGGACGTCCTGCGCCGGGGAGGCCGGACGCCCCGGCCGGGCGAGGACCTCCGCGCCGCGATCCCCTTCCCGGAGGCGCTGATCCCGCACGAGGAAATGGGCCCCACGGAGCTCCTCCTCCCCGACGAGGCCCCCGCGCGCCCCCGGACCGCCCCACGCCGCCGGCGTCGGCGGGGCCGCGGCGGCCGGCCGGGCGAAGCCGCCTGAGCTCCTACTTCGGAGAAGCGGCGGGCGGACCGTCCGACCGCCGCTCGAAGACGTAGGGCCCGATCCGGGCCCCCCAGACCTGCCGTCCCGAGACGTCGTACCCGCGGTCCCACGACTCCACGCGGCCCGGGCGAAGCGTCACCTCTGAGGTCGCCCAGCGCGCCCCCGAGAGCGCGGAAGGACATTCCTTTCCCTCCGTCGACCCGCTCCAGCCTTCGGCCGTCCGCTTCAGGCGAACCGCGCAGCCGAGGCGTTCCACGACGTCGCCCGCCCCGTAGAGCGCGAGGTCGGACGGGTCGCGCCACTTCCCCGACACGGCGACCGGCTCCTTCGGCTCGAAGACGCGCGAGACGACTCCCCCGTCCGCGGTCTCCTCGATCCGGTAGAAGCGCTGCCGGTAGGGCCGATCCGGGTTCTCGAGGAGCGCCTGCTCGACGTAGAGGACCGGCAGGCCCGCGCCGAGCCGGCTCGCCGGGACCCGCACGGCCACGAGCCGAACGGCCCGGAACGACTCCGGGTCCGAGGCCGACTGGGCGGCGGAGTCGAACGTCCCCGACAGGAGCGCGGCGACCTCCTCGACCCGGGAGGGGGGCTCCGTTCCCGGCGCCGCATGGCTCACGAGAACGAGCGCGAAAAGGACGAATCGTGCGCGTCGCATCCCGCCGACTCTACGGCATCAGGAGGAGGAGGCTCACGGACATCGCCCCCATCCCGAGGAGAAGGCCGTAGAGCGAGTCGTGTCCCTGGCCGAAGGCGCGGGACGTCGGCAGGAGCTCGTCGAGCGAGATGAACACCATGATCCCCGCGACCGCGCCGAAGACGACGCCCATGACGCCGGACGTCAGGAACGGACGCAGGACGAGATATCCGACGGCGGCTCCGACAGGCTCCGCGAGCCCCGAGAGGAACGACCAGCCGAACGCCGCGCGCCGACGGCCCGTCGCGTAGTAGATCGGCACGGCCACGCTCACCCCTTCCGGGATGTTGTGGAGCGCCACGGCGATCGCGATCGCGAGCCCGACCTTCGGGTCGTCGAGCGCGGAGAGGAACGTCGCCATCCCCTCCGGGAAGTTGTGGATCGCGATGGCGACCGCGACCGCCGTCCCCGTTCTCCGGAGCTTCGCCGCCGCGGGAAGCGCCATCGCGTCGCCGAGAGAGGCGAGCTCGAGCGCCGTCCTCACCTCGTGGGGGTTCTCGTCGCCCGGCACGAGCTGGTCGATCGCGAGGATCAGGAGGATGCCGAGGAAGAACGAGCCGACGGAGAGCCACGCTCCCTGCCGCGCGCCGACGGCCGCGGTGAGCGCCGCCTGCGACTTCGGCAGGATCTCGAGGAACGACACCCAGAGCATGACGCCCGCGGAAAACCCCGTCGCCACCGACAGCAGCCGGAGGTTCGTCCGCTTCGCGAAGAACGCGATCGCGCTCCCGAGCCCCGTCGCCAGCCCCGCCGCGAGCGTCAGGCCGAACGCGACCCCCACGTTTCCCGCCGTCGTAACCCCTCCCCCGCGCCCCAGGCGCACCGGTCATGTTCGCACGCCCAAACCCAGAAGGGGTCAGGTCCGTTTTCCGTTGAGAATCGGCGGGAAGGGTTCTCCCGAAGGGGTCTGGAGAAGGGAGGCTCGTCTTTCGAGTTCCCTCCGGGAGCCGGGGAACGCCCTTGATGCTCTCCAGATTCCAACGGAAAACGGACCTGACCCCATTCGGCAGATTCCAACGGAAAACGGACCTGACCCCATTCGGCTGACCCCATTCGGCCCGGTCTGGGGTCCCGGGGCTCTCCGAGGCGTCCGGCTACGCGGCTTCGATCGTCGGCTTGCGCGTCTTGCGCTGGGAGTGGTCGAGGACGCGCTTGCGGAGGCGGATGGAGCGTGGGGTGACCTCGACGAGCTCGTCCTCCTCGATCCACTCGATGGCGGCCTCGAGGGGCATCTCGCGCGGCGGGGTGAGCTTGATCGCCATGTCGGAGTTGGAGGCGCGCATGTTCGTCAGGTGCTTCTTCACGCACGGGTTGACGATCATGTCGTTCTCGCGCGCGTTCTCGCCCACGATCATCCCGGGGTAGCAGGCGACGCCCGGGCCGAAGAAGAAGACCGAGCGCTCCTCGAGCCGCTCGATGGCGTAGGCCGTCGTGTCGCCCCCCTCCTTGCAGATGAGGGCTCCCGTGCGCCGCGTCTCGACGTCACCCTTCCACGGCTCGTAGCCGGCGAAGACGTGGTGGAGGATCCCCTCCCCCTTCGTGTCGGTCAGGAACTCGTTCCGGTAGCCGAAGAGGCCGCGCGTCGGGACCTTGAACTCGATCCGCGCGCGCCCCGTGCCGTTGTTCACGAGCGCGGTCATCTCGCCCCGGCGCCGGCCGATCTTCTCGATCACGGTCCCGACGAATTCTTCCGGGACGTCGACGACGAGCTGCTCCGCCGGCTCGCACGTCACGCCGTCGATCTCTTTCGTGATGACCTCGGGGCGCGAGAGCCCGAGCTCGAACCCCTCGCGGCGCATCGTCTCGATCAGGATCGCGAGGTGGAGCTCGCCCCGGCCCGAGACCTTGAAGGCGTCGGGGCCGTCCGTCGGCTCGACGCGGAGCGCGACGTTCGTCCGGAGCTCTTTCTGGAGGCGGTCCCAGATGTTCCGGCTCGTGACGTACTTCCCCTCGAGGCCGGCGAACGGCGAATCGTTGACGCGGAACGTCATCGAGACCGTCGGCTCGTCGACCGCGATCGGGTCGAGCGCGACCGGGAAGTCGGCGTCGGCCACCGTCTCGCCGATCGTCACCTCCTCGAGGCCCGAGAGGACGACGATCTCCCCGGCCGCGGCCTCGGCCACCTCGGTCCGCTTCAGCCCCTCGAAGACCATGAGCTTCGTGACGCGGCCCTTCGCGATCGTCCCGTCGTGGCGGCAGATCGAGACGTTCTGCCCGGGCTTCACGACGCCGTTCACGACGCGCCCGATCGCGAGCCGGCCGAGGTAGTTGTCGTAGTCGAGGGAGGCGACGAGGATCTGGAGCGGCGCGGCGGGGTCTCCGCCCGGTTCGGGCACCTCGACGAGGATCGCGTCGAGGAGGGGCCTCACGTCGTTGTCCGCGTGGTCCACCTCGCGTCGCGCGAAGCCCTGCTTGGCCGACGTGTAGACGATCGGGAAGTCGAGCTGGTGGTCGGTCGCACCGAGGTCGACCATCAGGTCGAAGACCTCGTCGATGACCTGGTGGGGCCGTGCCTCGGGGCGGTCGACCTTGTTCACCGTGACGATCGGCCGGAGTCCGAGCTCGAGCGCCTTTCGGAGGACGAAACGGGTCTGCGGCATCGGGCCGTCGGCGGCGTCGACGACGAGGAGGACCGCGTCGACCAGCTTCAGGACGCGCTCCACCTCTCCGCCGAAGTCGCTGTGCCCCGGGGTGTCGACGATGTTGATCTTCGTCCCGTGGTACCGGATCGAGGTGTTCTTGGCGAGGATCGTGATCCCGCGCTCGCGCTCGAGGTCGTTCGAGTCCATCACCCGCTCTTCGGTGTGCTCCCCGGCCCGGAACGTCCCGGACTGCCGGAGGAGGCAGTCGACGAGAGTCGTTTTGCCGTGGTCGACGTGGGCGATGATGGCGACGTTTCGGATCTCGGACATGGAATCCCTTCAGTCCGCGCGGGGCACGCGGGAGCGGGAGGGTACCAGACCCGCGCGGACCGGCCCGGCTACTTCCGCGAGAGCGTGGCGCTCACGTAGGGAGCGAAGTCCCTCCCCGCCGGTGCGACCTCGAGCAGCTCCGCGATCGACCCATCGGCCTTTCGCGTGAACGTCCAGCGGGACCGGAGGCCCGCCTCCAGGTTCGCCATCTCCCTCGAGGTGAACACGATACCGTCGGGCCGGACCTCGGCCTCGTAGATCCCCCAGACCTTCGTCGAGAAGACGAGGAGGGCGACGTACTTCCCCTTCGCGCCGTCGTAGACGATGTAGGCGACCTCTTCGGTCGAGCTCTCCGGGAGCGCGTCCTTGGCCGGGTAGAACGTCGTCGCGCGATAGCTGAGCTGGGCGCCTCCGACCGCGGACGTGAAGGAGACGACGCGCCCGCCCACGCGCCCCCCCGATTCGGCCGGGCCCGACCAGGAGCCGTTCAGGAACCCGAACTCCTGGAAGACTTTCCAGTCCGTGGCCGGCGGCGGATCCTGGGCCCCGACGCTCGTCGCAACGAGCAGCAGGGGCAGGAGGGCAACGAGTACGGGAAGCCTCACATTGCCAGCAGAGACCATCTCACCCCTCCTCGACGAATCCGACGGGAGGAGGAATTATAGACTCGCGCGGGAACCTCCCGCCCCCCATCTCCGTTTCGATTCTCGAGGAGGCCCATGGCGAACGCCCCGCATCCCGACGCCGAGCTCGTCGCACGCTGCCTGAACGGCGACGACGGGGCGTGGCGGGAGCTCGTGGAGCGGTACTCGGCCAAGGTCTACCGGATCGCCTACCACAGGACCTACGACCGGGCCGAGGCGGAGGAGCTGACCCAGGACTGCTTCCTGAAGGTCTGGGAGAACCTCGACCGCTACGAGCCGACCGAGGCCTCCCTCCTCGCCTGGATCGCCACCCTCTCCCGGAACCTCTCCATCGACCATTACCGGAAGCGTCGGCGGGAGAAGGGCTTTCACTTCGTCACGGACGACGCGCTCGTTTCGCTCCTCCCCGGCTCGGACGACCCCTCGGCCGATGCCGTCCGCCGGGAGAGGCTCCGCCTCCTCCTCGACGCGATCGCCCAGCTTCCGGACGAGCTCGCGGAGATCGTCCAGATGCGCGACCTGGACGGCCTCGACTACAGGGAGATCGCCGACCTCCTCGGGCTCCCCGACGGGACGGTCAAGTCACGCCTCAACCGGGCCCGCGTCGAGCTGGCTCGCCTCGTGAGGGAGCGGATCGGAGCGGCGCCCCTCGCCCGCGGCCCGCTCTTCGGCGGGCTGACGCCCCAGGCCGGAGGGGCCGCATGACGGCGGGCACGGCCTCCCCCTGCCGCCGCGCCGAGACCGCGCTCCTCGCCGGCGGGGTCCCGGTCCCCCCCGAGGTCGGCAGCCACGCCGCGTCCTGCGAAACGTGCGGACTACTTCTCTCGGGATGCGAGGAGATCGACACGCTCCTCGCCTCCCTCGTCGCGCCGGAGCCGGCCCCCGGGCTCTCAGGGGCGCTCGAAGCGATCGGATCGACCGAGCCGGCTCGCGTCGCCGTGCGCGAGACCCTCGCCCTCCTCGCCCCCGACGCCCTCGCCGTCCCCGAACCCTCGCCCGCCCTCCTCCGGCGTCTCCTCGCCGTCCCCGCGACTGGGCCCCGGCGGGCGGCGAACGTCGTCGAGATGAGCCGGTTCCGCCGCCTGCGCAGCGACTGGCGGGTCCTCGTCGCGGTGGCCTACGCCGCGTGTCTCGCCCTCGTCGCGATCCTCGGCGTCGACCCGCTCTCCGCCGCCCGGAGCGGCGCGAGCGGGATGGCCGCCGCCGGCGAGCGCGCGATCGCCGAGGCGCGGGAGGCGGCCGCCGGCAAGCTCGACACGGTCCTCGCGGCCCAGAGGCAGAAGCCTCTCACCGAGCAGATCGACTACAAGGTCTACCGGACGCTCGCCGTCGGCAAGGCGAAGACCTCCGCGTGGGCCGGCATCCTCCTCGGCCGCATCTTCGGGAGCCGCGTCGAGACCGAGGCGCCGGCGGCCCCTCCCCGGAGCGAACCGGATCCCGGCAGTTTGCGTTCCTTTGATCGGGCCGGGACGGACACCCCGCTCTCGCGAGCCCAGCGAGCCTGACCGAAGCCCAGAAGGTGGAGCCGATGAACGAGAACCCGAACCTTCCGCCGCCCCCCGCGAACGTCACCGCGGCCCCTCCGGTCGCCTACGTTCCGCCCGCGCCGCCGCGCCCCGCGGCCCCTCCCGGGAAGAACCCCGCGGCCGCCGGGCTCCTCTCGCTCTTCCCCGGCCTCGGGCACGTGTACCTGGGGCTCTACAAGCGAGGGGTCGTCTTCTTCGCGATCTGGGCGTTCTTCATCGCCGCCGTCGACCGCGGCCACGACATGCCGTTCGGCCTCCTGATCCCGTTCTGGATGGTCTTCGTCCTCATCGACGCCGTCCGGCAGGCGCGCGCCCTGAACGCCACCGGCATGCCCGAGCCCGGGTTCTTCGGCGAGGAGAAGCCGTTCCGAGCCGACGGCGGCCTGACGTTCGGCATCTTCCTGATCCTGATCGGCCTCTTCTTCCTCGCCGACCGGATCTTCACGATCGACCTCTCCTTCCTCCTCGACTGGTGGCCGGTCCTCCTCGTCGCGTTCGGCGGCTGGCAGGTCTTCGCGTACTTCCAGGAGAAGAAGCGGCGCGACGAGGCCGCAGCGGGCCGGGAAGCGGAATCGGTCGGGCCGTAGAGCCTTCGACGGGCTCGCACCTGAAGGAAGGGAGGGGCTTCGGCCCCTCCCTTCCGTTTCGGACGCGCCCCGTCTCTCCGATCCGGGAGGGCGGCTATCCGCCGAGGCTCGTCACGAGGACGACGGTCGTCTCGGAGACCTTTCCGTCCCGCGGGTCGATCAGGTGGTCTTCCACCACGACCTGGAGCGTGTCGTCGTCCTTCGTCCAGCGCGCCGTCCGCCCGAGCTTTCCCGCCCACGCCTTCTCCGCGGAAGCGTCGACCGCGAGGCCGGCGGACCGCGCCCATTCGCGGAGGTCGCCCAGGATGTCGCGCTCCCCCTTCAGGAAGACGAGCTGCATCGGGGCTCCCTCGTAGAACGCGACCGTCTCGTCCCATCCCCGGGGCGTGGTGTAGACGGCGAGCCGGAGACCGGAGACGCGGCGCCGGATCTCCGCCTTCGCCTCGGGCGGCTGGGCGGACCTCTCGAGCTCGGTGAGTATCGACTGCATCTCCATCTTCGCCCGGTCGGAGACGACCTTCGTCATCTCCGGCTCGAACCGGCCGCCGGGCGGCGGCGGGACGCCCTTCACCGGCGCGGGGTCCGCGAGCCAGAAGAGCGTGAGGAGGGCGAGGAGCGGCGCCATCGCGGGCGAGTTTACCCGGCCGCCCCGCCGTCGCGCTTCTTCACGACGATCTCGGCGGGCTGACCGGCGAGATAGCGGAGCGAGCACTCGGCGAACCCCTCGCAGCGGAGGCAGACGAGGTCCTTGTCCCCCTTGAAGTCGACCGGCTTGCAGATCTTCACGCCCGGCACGACGAGCTTCTGCAGCTCCTTCCGGAGCCCCTCGCCTCCCGGCGGCTCGACGCCCGAGCGCTCCGTCTGCCGGAGCGCCTCGACGCGCGGGAAGAGCTCGCGGTTCCGCCTCTCGAGGGTTTCGTCCTTCTGCTGCGCCGCCGTCGTCTTCACCGCGGCGACCGCCTCGAGCGCCGCCTTCCGCGCCTTGAAGCGCCCGTGGTGCCGGACCCAGAAGAAGAGGAATCCCGCTCCCGCTCCGAAGATGCGCACGAACGCCGGCCCGGCGCCGAACGTCACGAGGTCGCGGAAGAACGCCAGCGCCAGGATCGCCACGCTGAACAAGGCGATCCACTTCACCTTCACCGGGATGACGAAGAAGACGAGGAACTGCGTCTCGGGGAAGAGGAAGGCGTACGCGAAGAGCATCGAGATCGGGACGACGAACGGATCGGAGACGAGCGGCGTCCCGAGGGCCCAGGCCGAGAGCGACGCCCCGAAGGTCGCGACGAGCCAGAAGGCCGTGTACTCCCCCGTCCCCCACTCGGCCTCGAGCGCGCTCCCGAGGATGTAGAGCGCGAAGGCCCCGAAGAAGAGCGACATCGGCCCGCCGTGCAGGAACTGGAACGTCACGAAGCCCCAGGGCTGGACGAACGCCTGCTGCGGCCAGAAGCCGAAGAGGCCCGCCGTCTTCTGCGGGTCCATCGTGAAGAGGAGGAAGAAGACGAAGTGGAGGCCGCAGAGCGGCAGCGTGAGGCCGAGCTTCGGCGCGAAGAGGTCGCGGCCCGAGGTCATCCGGAGCTCCTTCCGAAGCGCTTCAGCACCTCGGCGTGCGCGAGCGTGAGGAGGATGGGGCGCCCGTGGGGGCAGGTCCACGGGTCGCGGCAGGCGGAGAGGTCGGCGAGGAGGCGCGCGGCCTCCTCCGGCGCCAGGCGGCGGTTCACGGTGATCGCGCCGCGGCAGGCGAGCGAGGCGGCGAGGGCGTCCTTCATCCGCGCCGCGGCGTCGCCCGCGCGTCCGGCGCCCGTCCCGGACGCCTCGAGGAGCCGGCCGAGGAGGTCGCGAAGGACCGCGACGACCTTCTCGGGCGGCACGTCGGCCGGAGCGGCCGAGACGACGAAGAGCCGTCCCGAGAGCTCCGAGACGGCGAAGCCGGCCGCGACGAGGACCTCGTCGGCCCTCCGGAGCGCCTCGGCCTCCTCGGGAGCGGCCTCGAACGAGACGGGGACGAGGAGCGCCTGCGACGCCAGCCCCTGCCCCTCGAGCCGGTCGCGGATCCTCTCGAAGCGGACCCGCTCGTGGGCGACGTGCTGGTCGACGAAGACGAGACCTTCGGCCCCCTCCGCGACGAGGTACGACTCGCGGTACTGCCCGAGGAGCCGGAGCGTCCCCGCGGGAGACTCGACCGCCGCGGCCGCGGGGGACCCCTCCCAGGAGGAACGGGGGCCGGACGCGGAGATCGGCGGCGCGTCTCCCGCGGCGCCCGGCTTCGCCGCGGCGTCCCAGAGCCCGAGCGTCTCGGCGAGGGCGGCGGCCGCGGGGGGAGCGTCGGACCAGCCGGCCGCGCGAACGGCACTCGCCGGCGGAGCATCGGGGAACATGCCCGTCCCTTCCACGCCAGGGAACCCGCCGGCCCGCCGGCCCGAGAGGCTCGAGGCGGAGAGCTCCGTCGCCGACTTCCCCTCCGTCAGAGCCGCGCGGAGCCCCCGGTGGACGAGCGCGTGGACCGCGCCCGGCTCGAGGAAGCGGACCTCGCTCTTCTGCGGGTGAACGTTCGGGTCGACCCGCTCGGGGGGGCAGGAGACGAAGAGCGCCCAGGCCGGGTGCCGCTCGCCGAGAAGCGCCTCCTCGGCCGCGAGGCGCGCGGCGTGCGCCACCGAGCCGTCGCGCGCCGCGCGCCCGTTCACGAAGAGCCACTGGAACGTCCGCGACGCGAACGTCGTCTCCGGCGGCGAGACGACGCCGAGGAGCCTCATCCCCGCGTGGGCGAAGTCGACCGCGATCACGCGCGGCAGCGAGCCGCGCCCCATCACCTCGCCGAAGCGGTCGAGGATCGACGGCGCCGCCGGAAGCGAGAGGAGCTCGCGCTCCCCGCTCCGGAGCGTGAACGCGACGTCGGGGCGCGAGAGGGCGAGCGACGTCAGCGCCTTCACGACGGCCCGCTGCTCGGCGTCGGCCGACTTCAGGTACTTCCGGCGGGCCGGGACGTTCCCGAAGAGGTCCTCCACGACGACGCGCGTCCCCTTCGTCTGCCGCACGGGCTTCGCGACCGGCGCTTCGCCCCGGTCGGCGACGACCTCCGTCCCGAGGCCCGAGCCGTCGGGCGACGTCGTCAGGACGAGGCGCGAGACCGAGGCGATCGACGGCAGCGCCTCGCCCCGGAATCCGAGGCTCCCGATCCGCCCGAGGTCCTCCGCCGTCCGCACCTTCGACGTCGCGTGACGCTCCAGCGCGAGCCGGGCGTCGTCGGGGTCCATCCCGCAGCCGTCGTCCGAGACGGAGAGGCGCGCGATCCCGCCCCCTTCGATCTCGACCTCGACCCGCGTCGACCCGGCGTCGAGGGAGTTCTCGACGAGCTCCTTGACGACCGACGCCGGCCGCTCGACCACCTCGCCGGCGGCGATCTGGTCGACGAGGACGTCCGGGAGGACCGAGATCCGCGCCATCGGCCGCGGAGAGTAGCAGGGGGGCGATCGAGGTACTCTGCGGCCATGGAGCGGTCCCGCCGCCTCTCCCCGGCCCTCTTCGCGCTCGCGGCGCTCGTCCTCGCGATCCTCGTGGCGGCGTCGGTCCTCGTCGGCCGGGTGGCGCGGCTCCCGAGGGAGATGGCCGGGGCGATCCCGCACGGCGTCCGCGAGACCGCCGCGGCCGTCTCGGACGGCCTCGCGAAGCTGGCCGCGGCGATCCGGACGCGGAGCGTGACGACCGAGCTCCGGAGCGCGGTGGCCGAGCTGCGCGGGACGAAGAAGCTCCAGGTGGCCGAGCTGACGCAGCTGGAGGTCGTCGAGCGGCGGGACGCGACGCGCCTGCTCGGCGTCCCGCTCCCCGACGTCGTCGTCTCGGCGCGCGCGCCGGTCACGTACGTCTACACGCTCGACCTCGACGCGCGCTGGGACTTCGACCTCGCCGAGAGGACCGTGAGCGTCCTCGCCCCGGACCTCGTGGCGAACGCGCCTGCCGTCGACGTCTCGAGGCTCGAGCTCGTGAAGACGGAGTCGTCGATCCTCCGGGACGAGGACCGCGTCGTCGAGGAGCTGCGCCGCTCCCTCACGGAGGTCTTCCGGGCGCGGGCCCGGCAGCACGTCCCGCTCGTGAGGGAGACCGCGCGGAAGGAGACCGAGGCGTTCGTGAGGAGCTGGCTCCTCCGCACCTACGGCCTCCCCGAGGACGTCCGGGTCGTCATCCGGTTCCACGGGGAACCCGCGACGGTCGGCCCGGTCGGCGTCGCGCTCCCGCCCCGGGGCTGACGCGGGCTCCGGGCTTTACGCGCCGGACTCCGGCACACCGGCTGCGGGGCGGCGGAAGGCCAGGACGAGCGCGCCGAGCGGGACGACGAGGAAGAGGAGCACCACGAGGAACGCGAGCGTCGCGAGGGCGAGGCCCGTCGTCGCGGCGACCTTCACGAGGTCGTTCTGCCCCGTGATCGCGACCGTGAGGTAGTCGGTCCGCGCGGCGGCGCTGAGGGCGACGCCGCCGAAGAGCTTCACGTTCCGCACGACGAGGTAGAGCGCGAAGAAGGCCCAGACGACACGCTCCCACTCCGGTCGCTCCGACCGCGCGACCCGCCGGAAAGCCCACGCCGCGAACGCCGCCTCCGCGAAGTGGCCGCCGAGGTCGAAGGCCGTGACGTGCGCCTTCGTGAACGCGAGGAGCGGGTAGAGGAGCGCCGCGCCCGCGAAGAGGAGGTTCCAGCGCGGCGCCCGGCGGTACCGCACCGCGAGGAAGACGAGCCCGCCCCAGACGAGCGCCGCGACGGCCCGGTTCTGCTCGAAGACGACGGTCATGACGATCGCCGGCACGGCGGTGCAGCCGAAGAACCAGGCGACGAACGTGTGCCCGAGCTCGTGGACGAGAAACGAGATCCCCTCGCCCATCACGCGGAACGGGAAGAACCAGCCGAAGAGGACGGACGGCACGAAGGCGACCAGGAGCGCGCGGACTCCGGGCACGAGGGCGGCCCAGGCGGCGGCGACGCCCTGCGCCCCGCGGGGCTCCGGTCTCGTCGGGGCCGGAGCGGGTTGCGGCGCGACCGCGCCGGAATCGGCGGGCCCCGAGAGACTCGCAGCTCCGGTCTCACGGGGTTCGGCGGCCAGCGGCGGGGGCTCGGCCGCCGCCACCGGGGCCTCGCTCCCGACGGGCCCGCCCGCCTCGCCGTACTCCACCACGCTCCGGACGAGGTTCCGCTCGTCCCACGGGCCGAGGACGTGGCGCCACCCGCCTCCCGCACGCGGCTCGACGCGGAGGACCTCCCAGAGATCGCCGTCCCAGCGAACCGCCGTGCCGGGGCGAACGGGAGCGCGCGGGCCGCCCTCCTCCCGTCCCGACCATCCCTTCGGCCGGAGCGAGAGGAGGACGACGGTCCCGTCGGTCGTCGGCTCGAGGCGGTCGCGGCCGGTGGGGCGGGGCACGCGGAGACGTTACCCCGGACCGGCCGTGGCGCGAAGCCTCACTTCATCGGCGCGTGGAACTCCCCGGAGAGCTGGGTCCATCTGTCCTTGACGTCGAACTTCCCCGAGATCGAGTCGGCGGTCCGCGACGTGACCTCGATCGTCCCCGTGGGCTGCGAGAAGCTCAGCGTCGTCCCGCCGGATCGCGCGCGGAGCGATTGACGGGCGTCCCTGCTCGATCGTCCAATCTGACGCCAATTCACGAAGAAACCGCCCCGCCCCGGCCGGAGCCGGAGCGGGGCGGGAAGGGCTTCGCGGAGGGACGACCTACAGCCTGGGGAGGAACGCCGTCAGGTAGGTCCAGAAGTTCTTCACCGACGGGATGCTGACGCACTCGTCGGGGGAGTGAGCGTTCCGGATCGTCGGGCCGAAGGAGATCGTGTCCATGCCGGGGTACTTCTCTCCGATGATCCCGCACTCGAGGCCGGCGTGGATCGCCTTGACCTCGGGCTCCTTCCCGAAGAGCTCGGCGTGGACCTCCTTGGCGAGGCCGAGGAGCGGCGAGGAGACGTTCGGCTTCCAGCCGGGGTAGCCGTCGCCCTGCTTCACCTCGAAGCCGGCGAGGCCCATCGCGGTCGCCATCATCCGGCCGGCGTCCTTCTTCGCCGATTCGACGGAGCTCCGCTGGCTCGTCGAGAAGGAGACGACGTCGTCCTTCGTCTCGACGATCGCGAGGTTCGTCGAGGTCTGGACGAGGTTCGGGATGTCGGGGGACCAGCCCAGGACGCCGTGCGGCGCCGCGTGGATGAAGCCGACGATCCGCTTCAGGTCGCCTTCGGCGATCGGGTCGGGAGCGGCGTCGATCCGCTCGAGGCCGACGTTGACCGGGTTGTCGAAGCGGCCCGCCTCGGAGCGGACGTCCGCCTCGAGCTTCGCGAGCGCCGCGCGCACTTCCGGCTCCTTCACCGGGTCGAGCCAGCCGACCGCGAAGCCCTCGCGGGCGATCGCGTTCCGCTTGCTCCCGCCGTCGAGGGTCGCGGCGGCGAAGCCGACCGCGCCGGCCTCGGTGACGGCGCGCGCGAGCACCTTCAGGGCGTTCACGCGCCCTTCGTGGATGTCGCAGCCGGAGTGCCCGCCGCGGAGCCCCGTGACCGAGATGCGGTACGGGGAGACGGCGGCCGACGGCTTGACCCGCGCGACCTTCGTCGTGGCGAGGGTGTCGACCCCGCCGGCGCAGCCGACGTAGACCGCTCCCTCTTCCTCGGTGTCGAGGTTGAGCATCCGGCGGCCGGTGACGAAGCCGGGCGCGAGGACGTTCGCGCCCGTCATCCCGGTCTCCTCGTCGATCGTGAAGAGGCACTCGAGGGGCGGGTGGGCGAGGTCGTTCGACTCCAGGATCGCGAGCGCCGCGGCGCAGCCGATCCCGTTGTCGGCGCCGAGCGTCGTCCCGTCGGCCTTGACGACTTCTCCGTCGACGATGAGGCGGATCGGGTCCTTCGTGAAGTCGTGGGCAGTGCCCGAGTTCTTCTCGCAGACCATGTCGACGTGGCCCTGGAGAACGACGACCGGCCTCGACTCGAGGCCCTTCGTCCCGGGCTTGGTGATGACGACGTTGCCGACGGAATCGACCTTCGAGGGGAGGCCGAGGCGGGCGGCGACCGCGACGACGTGGGCCGAGGCGGCGGCTTCGTTCTTCGAGCCGCGGGGAATCGCGGCGAATGCGGCGAAGTGGTCCCAGAGCAGCTTCGGCTCGAGACCGGAGAGGGGGTGGGTCATGAGGGGATCTCCTTCACGAGGCCGGAGAGGCCGGCCCGTGATCATAGCCGGTCGGGAACTCGCGGGCGCGGGACGACGATCCGGCCCGAGGGAGGCGGGCAGGCCCCGGCCGCGGCCAGCCCCACGGCATCCGCAGTCCGCCCGCCGGCCCGTCCCGTACGATCCGCTCCGGAGGTCCCGATGCGCCGTCCCGCCCTGCTCGCCCTGCCGCTCCTCGCCAGCCTCGCTCTCGCCGCCGCCGAGCCCGCGACGAAGCGGCCGCTCACCGTCGACGACATCTGGTCCGTCGTTCGCGTCGGCGCGCCGGTCGTCTCGCGGGACGGGGCGGTCGCCGTCTACACGCGCGCCGTCTGGGACGCGGAGAAGAACCGGCTCCTCTCGGACCTCTGGCTCCAGCCGGTGGCGGGCGGGCCGGGACGCCGGCTCACGTCGCACGAGGCGGGCGAGTCCTCCCCGGCGATCTCCCCCGACGGCTCGCGCGTCGCCTTCGTCGCGAAGCGCGACGGCGACGATATCGCGCAGCTCTACGTCCTCCGGCTCGACGGCGGCGAGGCGGAGCGCCTGACCGACCTCCCCTCTTCCCCCGGCTCGCCGCGCTGGACCGCCGACGGAAAGCGGATCGTCTTCGCGGCGAACGTCCTCGGCGAGAGCCTCGAGACGGCGAAGGAGGAGCTCTCGCGCCGGAAGAAGGAGGAGAAGACCCGGGTCCTCGCGACCGTCTCCGAGCGCCGGCTCGTCCGCTACTGGGATCGCTGGCTCGAGCAGGACGAGTGGCCGCACCTCTTCTCGTTCGACCTCGCGACGCGCGCCGTCACCGACCTGACGCCCGGGATGAAGCGTCTCGGGCGCCTCGAGGGCGGCCTCGCGTTCGACATCGCGCCCGACGGCTCCGTCGTCTTCGCGGCGAGCTCGACCGAGCCTCCGTACCGCACCCTGAACACCGACCTCTTCCTCGTCCCCGCCGGCGGCGGCGCGCCGCGGAACCTCACCGCCGACAACTCCGCCGAGGATTCTTCGCCCGTCTTCTCTCCCGACGGCCGGACGATCGCCTACGGCCGCGAGGCGAAAGCCGACGGCTGGCCCGACCGCACCCGCCTCGCTCTCCTGGACGTCGCGAGCGGGAAGACGAAGGTCCTCACGGAAGGCTGGGATCGCGTTCCGCAGGACTGGGTCTTCACCCCCGACGGACGGACGCTCGTCTTCCTCGCCGAGGACCGTGCCCGGACGCACGTCTGGTCGCTGCCGGTCTCGGGCGGAACGCCGAGGGTCGTCTGGAAGGGAGGCCGCGCGAACGCCCTCGAGGTCGCGGGGCCGGCCGGACTCGTCTTCACCTACACGACGTTCCGCCGGCCGGCCGAGCTCGCCGCGGTGAAGCTGGACGGCACCGGCTTCCGCAACCTCACCTCCTGGAACGACGCCCTCATGACTCAGATCGCGTTCGGCGAGGAGCGCGAGGTCGTCTTCAAGGGAGCCGGCGGCGACGAGGTCCAGATGTTCGTCGTCCATCCGCCCGGCTTCGAGAAGGGGAAGACGTACCCTCTCGTTCACGTCGTCCACGGCGGCCCGATCGGCACCTCGGGCGACGAGTTCCACCTCCGCTGGAACGCCCACGCCTTCGCCGCCCCCGGCTACGTCGTCGCGCTCGTCAACTTCCACGGCTCCTCGAGCTTCGGCCAGGCGTTCGTGGAGTCGATCCTGGGCGCCCCGGGCGACAAGCCGTTCCAGGACGTCATGGCCGCGACCGACTTCCTGATCGCGGAAGGCTCGGTCGACCCGAAGCGGATCGCGGCGGCCGGCGGGTCGTACGGCGGCTACCTCGTGAACTGGATCGCCGGACAGACCGACCGTTTCTCCGCGCTCGTGAGCCACGCCGGCATCTACAGCCTCCTCGGCCAGTTCGGGTCCGACCTCGCCTACGGCCGCCAGCACTCCTACGGCGCCTACCCGTTCACGAACCCGTCGGCGATCGAGCGCTGGAGCCCGAACCGCTACGCCGCGAACCTGAAGACGCCGATGCTCGTCGTCCACGGCGAGAAGGACTTCCGCGTCCCGATCACCCAGGGGCTCGAGCTCTACGGCGTCCTGACCGCCAAGGGTGTCCCCGCCCGCCTCGTCGCCTACCCCGACGAGAACCACTGGGTCCTCAAGGGAACGAACGCGAAGCACTGGTACGGCGAGGTGCTGGGCTGGCTCGCGAGGTGGCTGAAGTAGGGTCGCTCAGCGTCGCGCCGGCATCCGATCGACCGTGAGCTCGAGGACGATCGCCGCCCGCCCGCCGTCCCAGCTCGAGTCGATCGTCCAGCGGAGCGGCTTGCCCATCTGCAGCCGGAACGTCTCCGCCCGCCGCGCCAGGAGGACCGGGCCGCCTCCCGCTGGCGTCCGCGTCACCGCCGCGAAGACGGCGAAGAGAAGGCTCTCGTCCTCCGCGCGAAGATCCAGGGGCAGTCCGTGAATCTCGGCGACCTGGCTGAAGGCGTCCTTCGGTCCCGCCTCGAAGCCGGACTTCGAAATGAAGCCGGAGTCGGAGCGGAAAGCGACTTTCGGCTCGGAGAGGCTCTCCTCACCGTCCTCCGTCCTCTCGAGGAGCTTCATCGTCAGGACGAGCGGCTCCGGCTTCGGGACGCGGAGGGGCTCTCTCAACACCGCTCCGGGCAGCGGATCTCCGACCTCCACGAGCAGGCGGGGATCACAGCCGGCGAGCCACACTTTCGTCCCGGAGGCGGCGGCTTCGCCGAGGATCCTCCCCTTCGCACCTCCACCCGCAGGATCGACGGCGGCGAGAGCGACGCCGACCGTCGCTCCCCCGTACGGCCCGAGGCGGCCGACAGTCACAGGTTCGGCGCAGCCGGGCACTTCGACCCGGCCGACGAAGTCGGGGACGCGGACGGTGACCGGGGGCTCGCCCGTGCCGTCGAGCCAGAAGCGGAGTGCGCCGCCGAGCGGTGCGGGATCGGGCGCCGGCGTCGCGGGGACCGTCGCCGCTCCGGTCGCCTTCGAGCCCGTCTTCGCTCGCACGCGGAGGACCTTCGACGAGACCGTGACGTCGACGTTCGCGGCCTGTCCGATCATCTCGAGGGCCTTCCGGAGGGGCACGTTCGAAATCTCCACGCTCACCCGGCCGCCGACGCCGGGGTCCAGGATCGGCGTGACCTCGAGGAGGTCGGCGAACTTCTCGAGGACGTCGACGACGGAGGCGTCCTTCAGCTGCAGGGCGATGGGCTCGTCGAGGCGGTCCTGCACGTCCGTTTCGATCGGGGCAGGAGCGGGAGCGGCTTCGACGGCGGGCGCGCCCGCGAGGGCGGCAGCGACGAGAACGGGCAGGATCACAGCCTGTCTCCTTTCGTGGGACGGGGCGCCGATAGCGATTCGGCCCGGCGGACGAGGTCGGGCCCGGTCAGGACGACGCCGGTCTCGTCCCCCTGGATGAGGTAGACGACCGGCGGTTCGGGCCGGCGCGCGAGAGCGACGGCGAGGAGCGCGACGGCGACGAGGGAGGCGGCGAGGAGGCCCGAGGCCGCCTGTCGCCGCACACGGCGGAAACGGAGGAGCGAGGCCTCGGCGGCGACGAGCGGGTCGGCCAGGAGCGAGTCCCGCTCCGCCGTCGAGGCGCAGGCCGTGCACGTCGAGAGATGCGCAGAGAGGGCGGTGTCGTCGAGGCGGTCGAGGTCGGGACAGCTCACGGTTCTTCCTCCAGGATCGCGGCGATGCGGCGGCGGCCTCGGCAGAGCCGCGCGCGGAGCGCCTCCTCCCCGATGCCGAGCGCCCGTGCGGCCTCCGTCGGGGTGAGCCCTTCGTCGGCCACGAGCCGAAGCGCGTGCCGGGTCCCCTCGGGGAGGGACTCGAGCGCCGCCGCGGCGCGACGCGCGCGCTCCGCGAGGAGGGCGCGCGATTCCGGATCGAGGTCGTGCATCGCCCGGAGCTCCTCTCCCCGAGTCACTTCGGCGGCGACGCGCCGTCGCCGAGAGGCGTTCGCGCCGATCCGCCAGGCGATCGCGAAGAGGAGAGACCGCAGCGGGCCGGGCGCCGGGGCGCCGAATCGCCCGGGCCGGCTCAGGAGGAGGACGAAGAGATCCTGGACGAGGTCGCGGGCGTCCTCGCCATGGCCTCGACGCTCCAGGAACGCGCGGAGGGAGGAGCCGATCCGGAGCGCCTCGTCGACCACGGGAGTCGCCGACGCTCCGGGGACCTCCTCAGGAGGGCTGCTCACGAGAGGGTAATGTCGCACGGCGGCGTCGCGTGACGCCGCCGTGCGAAGCGAATCGTCAGACCGGACCGCGGAAGGTGGGCGGCGGGGCCCTTCGGCCCGCCGCCGCGCCCCTCAGACCCCGGCGTTCGCCTTCAGGAAGGCGATCACCTTCTCCGGGTCGTGACGCTTGCCGGACTCGAGGGAACCGGTCTCCTGGACCTTCACGGCCTTGCCGTTCCCGTCCAGGACGACGAGGAGCGGGACTCCCGTCTTGGGGTCCGCACCCCAGGTGGCGGCCAGATCGAGGTTCTTCGTCATCCGGCCGACGTCGACCTTGACCGGGACGTACCCCGCCGCGAGCTGCGCGGCGACGGCCTCGTCCTTCGTGAACAGCCGATCGAGGGCGCGGCACCACCCGCACCAGTTCGCTCCGAGCGTCACGAGAACGCGCTTCTTCTCCTTCTTCGCCTTCGCCACGGCCGCGGAGACGTCGGCCTTCGCGTCGGCCGCCTCGTCGTAGACGGGCGGGGCCGGGGTCTTCCGAACGGCGGGCGCCTCGGCGATCCCGGGTCCGGGCTGTTTCGGGGCGGCTCCTGCGACCCCCGGTCCCGGCTGAGCGGGCGCTGGTTGGGCGAGGAGGGCGGCGGCGAGGGGGAGGAGGGCGAGCTTCATAGCAGGGGAGTTCTACGGACGCGCACCCCTTTCCGTTTCGGGTGAGGTGCGTCACCGGACCATCCGATCGGGACGGCGTCGCGATGCGGAGGGGGGCTCGGAACGTTAGGTGTCCCTCACTTCCCTACGGAGGGACCATGCCAGAGACCCGTGCGCCCCGATCGGCCGCCGTCCGCGCCGCCGCGTTCCTCGTCTCGCTCGTCGCGTTCCCGCTCGCCGGCCAGCCGGTCCGGAACGGGCCCCTCCCCGGGCCTCTCCCTCTCTTCCCGCCGGACAACTGGTGGAACGTCGACGTGAGCGCGGCGCCGCGGGACCCGAACGAGGCGGCGATCCTCGCGTTCATCGGCACGAACCGGGGGCTCCACCCCGACTTCGGAGGGGACGCCTCGGAGAGCGGCCCCGACATCTACGGGATGCCCTACCTCGTCGTCCCGGGCTCCCAGCCGCTCGTGCCGGTCGCGTTCGACTACGACGACGAGAGCGACCCGGGCGCCCCCGGCCGTCCCGCCGGCTACCCGATCCCGCCCGAGGCGAGAACGGAGCCGAAGTGGCTCGAGGGAGGCTGGCCCGGAAGCTCGGGCGCGGGAGGGGACAAGCACCTCCTCATCGTCGACCGCGACAACCGCCTCCTCTTCGAGACGTGGGACACCCGCTGCGTGCCGCAGGGCTCTCCGTCCTGCACCTGGCGCGCCGGCTCCGGGGCCGTCTTCCCGCTCGACGCGAACCTGCGCCGCCCGGACGGCTGGACGAGCGCCGACGCCGCGGGCCTCGCGATCCTCCCGGGCCTCGTGAGGTACGACGAGGTCTTCGGGAACGAGCCGATCCGTCACGCGTTCCGGTTCACCGTCCGGGCGACGAACGGCTACGTCTTCCCCGCTTCCCACCGGGCGGGCACGACCCCCGGAGCGCCGCCGTTCGGGACGCGCCTCCGGCTGAAAGCGTCACGCGACCTCTCGGAGTTCCCCGAGCCCGTTCGGCGGATCTTCCAGGCGATGCAGACCTACGGCCTGATCCTCGCCGACAACGGCTCGGACATGTACGTCCAGGGGACCTACGACCCGCGCTGGGACAACGACGTCCTGAACCCCGCGTTTGCGAGCCTGAAGGTCTCCGACTTCGAGGTCGTCGAGCTCGGCTGGCAGGCGTCCGGCCTGCCGGCGGACCCGTGCGAGCCGGGGCCGGGCCCTTCCTGTCACGAGTGGCTGCTGGCGTCGGGCGCGCGGGTGCGCGGCGACGGCGGCGCGCTCTGGAGGACCGACCTGACCGTCGTGAACGCGGGCGCTTCCGAGGCGACCCTGTACCTCCGCTTCCTCGGGCACGACGCAGACGGCCGGAGCGGCCCGGAGCGTTCCTTCCGCCTCGCGGAGGGCTCCTCCGCGACCTGGGCCGACCTCCTCGGCTCCGTCTTCGGCCTCGAGGAGGCGTGGGGAGCCGTCCAGCTCCGCTCCGCGAGCCCGGCCCTCGTCGTCACGAGCCAGACCTTCACTCCGGGCGGCGGAGGGACCTACGGGCAGTCGGTCCCCCTCTTCGCCGAGGCGGAGCTGCTCCGAGGCGGCGCGACGCGGACGATCCCGGCGATCCGCGAGGACGCCTCGTTCCGGACGAACCTCGTCCTCGCGAACGGCGGCGAGGCCGCCTGCGACGTCGACGTCTCGCTCCTCTCGGAGGGGGGCGCTCTCCTCGGCACGCGACGCGTGCCCCTCGCGCCGCTCGGCATGACGCAGCTGACGCGCGTCGTTCGGGCGCTCGGAGTGGACGGCGCCGTCTCCGGGGCCCGCCTCGTCCTCTCGACTCCGACCGCGGGAGGGGCGTTCGCCGCGTACGCGTCGGTGATCGACGAGAAGACGAGCGATCCCCGCACGCTCCTGCCGCGCTAGGCGCAGGTCCCGGGGACGGGCGACGTCCACGGCTGCCGCCGAGAGGTGAGAGGCCCGCCCGAAGCGACCGACCTGCAGCGCTTCGCCCCGGCCTGCAACGTCTGCAGCCTCGCCCGGGCGATCTCGAACGCCCCGCCTTCCCGCAAGGCGCTGAGCCGAGGGGCTTTCCTCGTTCCCGTGAATCGCCGGCCGGGCGTGGCACGGAGCTTGTGAAGGAGGGGCGAGAGCCGGACGCCGAAGAGGCCGAGCCGGACGATCCGAAAGGAGTCACGACGATGAACAGCACCCGGAAGCTCTCGGTCCTTCTCGTGGGCACTCTCTTCCTCGCCGGCACGCTCGCCCTCCCCGCCGCCGCGCAGCAGCAGGGGGCCGGAAACGGTGGCGGCGCGAAGGCCGGCACGAAGCGCCAGCTCGGCCCCGGCGACGGGACGGGCGCCGCGCCCGCTCCGAAGGACGGCACGGGCTACGGAAGGAATTCCGGTCGCGGCCCGGCGGGCGCCGGGAGCTGCGACGGGACCGGGCCGCGTGGGAGCGCGGGCTCCGGCAGCCAGGGCTCCGGCGGGCGGCGCGGCGGACGCGGCGGGCGCGGCTGAGGCCCGACCGCATCGCACGGTCCGTACCGCGGGCGGTCCCGGCAGGGCTGGGGCCGCCCGTTCTCGCGGGCCCCTTTCCTTAGGCCTCCCGCGAGGGACGTCTCCCCCGGGGCGTCGGACTCGTTCCGGCCGCTCTCCGCCTCGTCAGGCTCGGCGCCGGTCCGCCCGCGACCCCCGCCCGGCCGCAGTCGGCTCGAGCTCCGACGCGAGCGCCGAGAGGACGCGCGCAGCGGTCTCGAGGTCTCCCGCCGGGACTCGCGCGAGGGTCCGGCGTACGGCCTCCTCGACCGTCCCGCCCGTCGAAGAGGCGACCTTCCGCCCGGTCGGCGTCGCGTGGAGCCGCGTGCGCCTCCGGTCGGCCGGGTCCTCCGAGCGTTCGACGAGCCCGGCCCGCTCCAGCCCCCGCACGATCACGGTCACCGTGCTCGGGTGGAGGCGGAGGACGGCCGCCGTCTCGCCCGGGGTGATCCCGGGGAACCGGCCGACGACGCGCAGCGCGAGGCGCTGCGGGCCTGTCACTCCGACCCGCTCCGCCATCCGCCGCGACGTCGTCTGGAGCGCGTGGTCGAGCCGCCAGAGGAGCTTCATGAAGTCGAGCGCCTCCCCGAGGGACGCCTCCCTCGCGCGAACCGGTCCGGTCGTTCCCGCCATCTCTCCTCCGCGCGGCCGCGGGCCGCGCCCCATTTCACCACGTCCGAATCGTTCGCAGGTCAAATATTTTGACCTCAAATTATTTTCGGCTAGGATCGCCCCGTGACACCCCTTCGGACCCGCGCCCCCGCCTCCTCCCGCGTCGCCGTCTTCGGCGAAGCGCTCGTTGGTACGACGGCGCCGTCGTCACCCGCGCCCTCTCCGCGGCGCACGTCGTGAAGGCGAGCGACGAGGAGCTCGACGAGCTTCGCCGCCTCCTCTGCCTGACGCTTCGCGAGCCCGAGGCGCTCGCCGCCGACGTCGTCCGCCGCTTCCGCCTGAAGGCGCTCTACGTCACGCGCGGGGCGCGGGGGGCGGCCGTCTCCTGGCGCTCGGGCGACGGCGTTTACCGGGCCGAGGCCGACGCCGAAGGCTCCCAGGGGGAGGTCGTCGACACGGTCGGGGCCGGCGACGCCTTCACGGCCGTCGTCCTCCTCGGCCTCTCCCGGCGCTGGACGGCGGAGGAGAGCCTCCGGCGCGGGATCGCCTTCGCCGGGGCGGTCACGCGCATCGCCGGCGCGACGCCGGATGAGAGGTCCTTCTACGAGCCCTTCCTCGCTCAGTGGCCGGAGGCGGCATGAACGGAGCGTCCGACGGTCTCTATCTCCTCCACCTGAGCCTCCACGGGCTCTTGCGCGGGGCGAGCCCGGAGCTGGGCCGAGACCCCGATACGGGCGGGCAGATCACGTACGTCCTGGAGCTCGTCCGTGCCCTCGGGCGCTCGCCGCGCGTGGCCCGCGTCGATCTCGTGACCCGCCTCGTCGAAGACCCCGCGGCGGGTCCCGATTACGCCGTGCCGATCGAGCCCGTCGGAGAGAGGGCGCGCATCGTGCGCCTCCCCTTCGGCCCGAAGCGGTACCTCCGCAAGGAGCTCCTCTGGCCGCACCTCCCCGCGCTCGTCGACCGGTGCGTCGAGCACCTGCGGGCGCAGGAGCGCCTGCCGCACCTGATCCACACGCACTACGCCGACGCCGGCTACGTCGGCGTGAGGCTCTCCCAGCTGCTCGGGATCCCGCTCGTCCACACGGGCCATTCCCTCGGCCGGACGAAGCGCTCGCGCTTCCTGTCCGCGGGACGGGCCGAGGCGAGCCTCGAGCGCCCCTTCCGCTTCTCGCAGCGGATCCCGGCGGAGGAGGAGGTCCTCGAGAACGCACGCCTCGTTCTCGCGTCGACCCGCCAGGAGGTGGACGAGCAGTGGGGCGCCTACGAGAACTTCCGCCCCGGCCGGTTCGCGGTCGTCCCTCCGGGCGTCGACACCTCGCGCTTCTCCCCGCCCTCCCCGTTCCGGGCGCGGACGTCGTTCCCCGAGGTCGACCGGTGGCTCCGCGAGCCGCATCGCCCTCTCGTCCTCGCCATCAGCCGCCCCTCGCCGAAGAAGAACCTCCCGGCCCTCGTCGAGGCCTTCGGGCGCGACCCGCGGCTGCGCGAGACGGCGAACCTCGCGATCTTCGCCGGCGTGAGGGAGGACGTCGCCCGGAGCGACGAGGAGGCGAAGGCGGTCTACACGGACCTTCTCCTCGCCGCGGACCGGCACGATCTCTGGGGGTCGATCGCTCTCCCGAAGAAGCACTCCCCGGAGGAGGTCCCCGACCTCTACCGGCTCGCGGCCCGACGGCGCGGCGTCTTCGTGAACGCGGCCCTGATCGAGCCGTTCGGGCTCACGCTTCTGGAGGCGGCCGCGAGCGGCCTCCCCGTCATCGCGACCGAGGACGGCGGCCCGCGCGACATCCTCGCGAACTGCCGGAACGGCCTCCTCGTCGACCCGCTCGACGTCGACGCCCTCTCGCGCGCGCTCCGCGAGGCGCTGGGCGACACCGCCCGCTGGTCGAGCTGGTCGCGCAACGGCCTCCGGCGCGTCCGCGACACCTACTCCTGGGACGGCCACGTCTCCCGCTACCTCGCGCTCTGCGAGCGGCTCCTGCGCCGCGAGCGCAAGGCCCTCCGGCGGCGGCACGTCGCGCTGAAGGCGACCCCTCTCGCCCATCTCGCCGACGCCGCGCACCTCCTCGTGACCGACATCGACGACACGCTGATCGGCGACGCCGACTCCCTCGGCCGCCTCCTCGAGTGGCGCCGGGCGAACGCCGGGCGCGTCGCGTTCGGCGTCGCGACGGGGCGCTCGTTCCGAAGAACGCTGGAGATCCTCGAGACGTGGGGCGTCCCGCTCCCCGACGTCCTCGTCACCTCGGTCGGCACCGAGATCCGCTTCGCCCCCGAGCTCGGCCTCGACAAGGCGTGGGAGGGGCACATCCGGCACGGCTGGCGGCGCGACGCGGTCGTCCGCGCCCTCGCCGGCGCGACGAGCCTCCGCAAGCAGCCCGAAGCGAACGACGGCCCCTACAAGGCGAGCTGGGACGTCGTCCCTGGACGGCACGTCGACCTCGCGGCGATCCAGCGACTCCTCCGGGTCCGAGGCCTCGCGGCCCGGCTCGTCTTCTCGCAGGGGAAGTACCTCGACGTCCTCCCCGTCCGGGCCTCGAAGGGGCTCGCCGTCCGGTTCCTCGCGCTCCGGCTCGGCCTCCCGCTCGAGTCGTTCCTCGTCGCGGGGGACTCCGGGAACGACCTCGAGATGCTCGTCGGCGACACCCGCGCCGTGGTCGTCGGCAACCACAAGCCGGAGCTCGAGGAGCTCCGGGGGCGCGAGGGGGTCTACTTCGCGACCGCCCCCTACGCCGCCGGGATCCTGGAAGGGATCGCGCACTACGCCTTCGCGACGGAGGGGCCATGCTGACCCGCGTCCACGACTTCGCCGCCGCCCATCCCGACGTCCTCGCCGTCCTCGTGAGCCGCTGGCTCGCGGAGGGGCGCGACGTCCTCCTCCGCTCGGACCTCCTCCGCGGGTGGGAGGAGACCCGCGCCGTCTGCGACCGCGCCGACCTCGACGCCTCGCCGCTCGCCGACGCGGCCGCCGCGCTCCAGGAGGGGGTCCTCCGCGCCCCCTGGATCGCCCTCTCCTTCCGGACCGGACCCGGCCGGTGGCGCTACGCGCGCCTTCACGCCGACCGCCTCGTCCCCGAGGAGATCGGCGTCTCCGAGTTCCTCCGCTTCAAGGAGGGGATCGTCCCCTGGGGCCGGGGAGAGGAGCCGCTCGAGCTCGACTTCGGCCCCTTCGGCCGCGAGCTCCCGCGCCTCACGGAGCCGCGCTCGATCGGACAGGGGCTTTCCTTCCTGAACCGCCACCTCGCCAGCCAGCTCTTCCGCGACGGCGGCGCGGGGGCCGACCGCATCCACTCCTTCCTCGGCCTCCACACGCTCGAAGGACGCACCCTCCTCCTGCGCGCGTCGTTCGCCGACACGGCGGCCCTCCGCGCGGCTCTTCGCAAGGCCCACGACCTCCTCGCCGCGGCCGACCCCGCGACGCCGTACCGGGAGCTCGAGGAGCGCCTCGCCGGCCTCGGCTTCGCCCCGGGCTGGGGGGCGACGGCCGGACGCGCCGCCGAGACGATGAGCCTCCTGATCGACCTCCTGGAGGCGCCGTCCGCGACGCTCCTCGAGGCGTTCCTCGCCCGGGTGCCGATGATCTCCCGCGTCCTCGTCCTCTCTCCGCACGGCTGGTTCGGGCAGTCGGGCGTCCTCGGCCTGCCGGACACGGGCGGGCAGGTCGTCTACATCCTCGACCAGGTCCGGGCCCTCGAGCGGGAGATGCGCGCGCGCCTCGCCGAGCAGGGGATCGACGTCGAGCCGCGGATCGTCGTCGTCACGCGCCTCATCCCCGACGCCGGGACGACCGGCTGCGACGAGCGGCTCGAGAGGATCGACGGCTGCCGGAGCGCCGTCATCCTGCGCGTCCCGTTCCGCGAGGCGGACGGGAGCGTCGTCCGCCCGTTCCTCTCCCGCTTCAAGGTCTGGCCCTACCTCCACCGCTTCTCGCACGAGGTGGAGACGGAAGCGGCGGCGGAGCTCGGCGGACGCCCCGACCTGATCCTCGGCAACTACTCCGACGGGAACCTCGTCGCCTCCCTCATCGGCATGCGGCTCGGCGTGACGCACGCGACGATCGCCCACGCCCTCGAGAAGACGAAGTACCTCCTCTCGGCGGTCCACTGGAAGGAGATGGAGGAGGAGTACGCATTCTCCGTCCAGTACACGGCGGACCTCTTCGCGATGAACAGCGCCGACTTCATCGTCACGAGCACCTACCAGGAGATCGCGGGGACGAAGGACGCGGTCGGGCAGTACGAGAGCTACTCTTCGTTCACCATGCCGGGCCTCTACCGGGTCGTGAACGGCGTCGACGTGTTCGACCCGCGCTTCAACATCGTCTCCCCGGGAGCCGACGAGGACGTCTACTTCTCGTTCCGCGAGCGGGAGCGGCGCCTGGGCGTCCTCCACCCCGCGATCGAGGAGCTCGTCCTCGGCGAGCCGGGGCCGGAGCAGCGCGGACGGCTCGTCGACCCCGGGAAGCCGATCGTCTTCACGATGGCCCGCCTCGACCGGATCAAGAACCTCGCCGGACTCGTCGGCTGGTGGGCCCACGACGAGCGGCTCCGCGGCCTCGCGAACCTCGTCGTCGTCGGCGGGCACGTCGACCCCGACCGCTGCGCCGACGGCGAGGAGCGCGAGCAGGCCCGGCTCCTCCACGACCTCATGACCCGTCACGCCCTCGACGGGGAGGTCCGCTGGGTCGGGAAGCGGCTCGACCGCCACCTGACGGGCGAGCTCTACCGGTGGGTCGCCGATCGGCGCGGCGTCTTCGTCCAGCCGGCGCTCTTCGAGGCGTTCGGCCTGACCGTCGTCGAAGCGATGGTGTCGGGGCTCCCCGTCTTCGCGACGTGCCACGGCGGGCCCTCCGAGATCATCGAGGACTCTCGCTCGGGCTTCCACGTCGACCCGAACGACGGCGCGGCGGCGACGGCGCGGATCGCCGGCTTCCTCGAGCGCTGCGCGGCGGACCCCGCTGCGTGGGAGCGCGTCTCCGACGCCGCCGCCGCGCGCGTGGCCGCCCGCTACACCTGGCGGCGGTACGCGGAGCGGATCATGACGTTCTCCCGGATCTACGGCTTCTGGAAGTTCGTCTCGGGGCTCGAGCGGCAGGAGACGGCGCGCTACCTCCAGACGCTCGACCACCTCCTCCTCCGTCCCCGCGCCGCGGCCGTCGGCGGAGGTCCCGGCTGAGCGGAAGCCCTCCGTCCGTCGGCACCGGGCCGCGAGCCTGGCTGGAGTCGCTCCTCGACCTCCTCCGGCCGCGCTCGCGCCAGGGGGTCCTCGTCACGGTCGTCCTGATCGGCGCGGGCTGCGGCCTCGTCGCCGTCGCGTTCCACGGCGCCATCGAGCTCCTCCGCGCCCTCTTCGTCGGGACGGCGCTCCGGCAGACGAGCCCCCTGGCGCGGGGCGCCCTCCTCGTGGCGCTTCCCGCGGCCGTCGGGGCTCTCCTCGCGTGGCTCGTCCCGCTCCTCGCGCCGCGCGCCGGAGGCGGCCTCGCCCTCGTCCGGAAGGCGTACGCCGGCGACCCGACGACCCTCCTCGACCCGCGCACTCTCGTCGGGGCCTTCGGAGCGAACTCCCTCTCGCTCGGCGCCGGCGTGCCGCTCGGGCCCGAGGGGCCGACCGTCGTCCTGACGAGCGGCTTCGCCGCCTTCGCCGCGCGCTGGCTGCGGCTCCCGGGACGGTTCGTCCGCGGAATGGTCCCGGTCGGGACGGCGGCGGGGATCGCGGCCATCTTCAACGCGCCGATCACCGGCGTCGTCTTCGCTCTCGAGGAGATCATGGGAGCCGCGTCGCGGGGCGTGCTGGGCGGCTCGCTCCTCGCCGCCGTCGCGGCAGCCGTCGTCGAGCGGACGTTCCTCGGCGGCGATCGGCTCCTCCCCGCCACGCCGGCGCACTGGGGCGACCTGCGCGAGCTCCTCGGCTTCGCCGTCCTCGGCCTTCTCTGCGGCGCCGCGGCCGGCTGGCTCCCCCGCTTCGTCCCGATCCTCGGCCGCGGCCTCGAGGCGCTTCTCGCAAGGACCGGGCGCCACGCCCTCGTGGCGCGCGGCGCCGTCGCCGGCGCCGTCGCGGGCCTCCTCGGCGTCGTCGCGCCGGAGACGCTCGGAATCGGCTACCCCGCCGTGTCGGAGTGGCTGACGGGAGGGGGCAGCGGACCGCAGGCCGCGATCGCGTTCGCGGCGAAGCTGGCCGGCGTCTCCCTCGCGCTCGCCGCGCCGCTCGTCGGCGGGGTCTTCGCCCCTTCGCTCTTCCTCGGCGCCTCGCTCGGGGCCGCCGCCGGGCACCTCGGCCAGCACCTCTTCCCGATGGCGCACATCGAGCCCGGGGCGTGGGCTCTCGTCGGGATGGGGGCCTTCTTCGCCGGGTTCCTCCGGACGCCGATCGCCTCCGTCCTCATCGTCTTCGAGGTGACGGGCGACTACGGCCTCGTCCTGCCGCAGATGCTGACCGTCGTCCTCGCCTCCATCGTCGCGCGGAGGATCTCGCGCGAGACGCTCGTCGAGAGGGCGCTCGCCCCCGCGGAGCGGCGACCCGGGGGGCGTCACGACCCGCTCTCCGCGCTCCGCGTCGCCGACGTCATGACGACGGACCTCCGGGCCCCGCGCGCCTCGATGACGATCCTCGAGGCGGCGCGGGTCGCCGCCGGCACGCGCCACGAGCAGTATCCGGTCGTCGACGACGCCGGCCTCCTCGCCGGCGTCCTCTTCGCGCGCGACCTCGACGCGGCCGTCCTCGAGAACCGCCACGGCGCGACCGTCGGGAGCCTCGCCCTCCCGCCGGTCCTCGTCCTGACGCCGGAGGTGACGCTCGACGAGGCGGCGCTCCGCCTCGCGCGGGCGGGCGAGTCGCGCGCCGCGGTCGTCGCGTCGGAGGAGGAGCCGCGCCTGGTCGGGTTCCTCTCCTCGCCCGACCTCGTCCGGGCGCGCCTCCGGGTCCACGAGGAGGAGTCGGGTCCGTCGATGGCGGACCTCGGATGAGCCGGCGCGGGGCCGGCGTCCCGGCCGTCCTCGCGCTCCTCCTCGCGGCCTCCGCGTGCCGGCCGGGCGGGGACGCCGCGCCCGGCGGCGACGTCGTCCTCCGGATGCTCGTCCCCGCGAACGAACGCCCCTTCTGGCTCCCGCTCGCCGAGTCGTTCGCGAGGGCCCGCCCCGGCGTCCGCCTCGAGCTCGAGGAGGGGCCGGTTCCGACCGATCTCCGCGAGAGCCTGACGACCTCGGCCCTTCTCTCGCGCGACGGCGCCTTCGACCTCGTCTACCTCGACGTCACCTGGACCTCGAAGCTCGCCGCGGCCGGCTGGCTCCTCCCTCTCGACGACGCCTTCGGCGAGAAGGAGCGCGCCGCGTTCCTGCCGCAGGCGCTCGCGGCCGGAGTCTTCCGCGGCCGCCTCTACCGCGTCCCGTTCCGCACCGACGTCGGCCTCCTCTACTACCGCGCCGACCTCCTCGCGGAAGCGGGCCTCTCCCCTCCGTGCACCTTCGCCGAGCTCGAGGCCGCAGCCCGGCGGCTCCAGTCGCCCCCCGAGCGCTGGGGATTCCTCTTCCAGGGGGCCCAGTACGAAGGGCTCGTCTGCTTCTTCCTCGAGGTCCTCCACGGCCACGGCGGGAGCTGGATCGACCCGGAGACGCTCGAGGTGGGCCTCGACCGGCCCGAGGCCGAGGCGGCGCTCTCCTTCCTCGTCCGCGCGCGCGGCACCGGCGGGATCAGCCCGCCCGGCGTCGCGGCCTACCGCGAGGAGGAGACGCGTCACCTCTTCCAGTCGGGGCGCGCGGTCTTCCTCCGAAGCTGGCCCTACGTCTGGCGGCTCGCGCAGCGCGAGGAGTCGGCCGTCGCGGGGAAGATCGGCGTCCTCCCCGTCCCGACGCTCTCCGGAGCGCCCGGCTCCGGGACGCTCGGGGGCTGGGGGCTCGCGGTGGCGCGCGCTTCGCGCCGCCCCGAGGAGGCGCTCGCCTTCCTCCGGCACGCGACGAGCCTTCCGAGCCAGCGCCTCTTCTGCGCACCGACCGGCTTCGCCCCGGCGCGAAAGGACGCCTACGCCGACCCGGAGCTCCTCGCCGCGAACCCGTTCCTCGCCGACCTCGGGCGGATCCACGCCTCCGCGACGGCGCGACCGGTCGTCGCCCGCTACGCGCAGGCCTCCGACGTCCTCCAGCGGCACCTCACCGCGGCCCTCGCCGGCCTCGCGACGCCCCGCGAGGCTCTCGCCGCCGCCGCGCGCGAGACGCGGCTTCTCCTCGGAGAAGCGCCGTGAGCTCCGCCCTCGCGCGGCGCGATCGCCGCGAGCGCGTCCTGCTCCTCGCCCCCGTTCTCCTCCTCCTCGGCCTCGTCGTGGCCCTGCCGGCGCTCCGCGTCGTCCTCCTCGGCTTCACCCGGACGGAGCTCGAAGGCGGCGTCGTCTCCTCCTGGGCCGGCCTCGCGACCCACGCGCGGACCCTCGGCGACGGACGGTTCCTCTCGGCGCTCCGGAACACGGCCGTCTTCACGGGCTTCTCCGTCCTCCTCGAGCTGGCGCTCGGGACGGCCCTCGCCCTCCTCCTCGACCGCCCCTTCCGCGGCCGGGGCGCGCTCCGCGCGGTCGTCCTCGTTCCGTGGGCGCTCCCCACGTCCGTGATGGCGCTCGCCTGGGCCTGGATCTTCCACGACACGTTCGGGATGGCGAACGACCTCCTCCTGCGCTTCGGCCTCGTCGAGACCCCCGTCGCCTGGCTCGCGCAGCCCGGGACCGCGATGGCGGCCCTCGTCGTCGCGGACGCCTGGAAGACGACCCCGTTCGTCGCCCTGATCCTCCTCGCCGGCCTCCAGGGGATCCCGCGGGAGGTGGTGGAAGCGGCGCGCGTCGACGGCGCGGGAGCGATCGCCCGCTTCCGCCGGATCACGCTCCCTCTCCTCCTCCCGTCGATCGTCGTGGCGACGCTCTTCCGCTCGATCCAGGCCTGGGGCGCGTTCGACCTCGTCTGGGTGATGACGGGGGGCGGCCCCGGCGGCTCCACGGAGACGCTCTCCCTCTACGCCTACCAGAGCTGGTTCCGCTACCTCGACTTCGGCTACGGCGCGGCGATCGCCGTGCAGGGGATGCTCGTCGCGCTCCTCCTCGCGGCCCTCGTCGTCCGCGTCGCCTCGCGGAGGGAGGAATCGTGAGGCGACCGCTCCCCGCGGCGCTCCTCGCCCTCGCCATCGCCCTCGCCGCCGCCTGGAGCCTCCTCCCGGCCGCCTGGCAGGCGCTCACCGCCGTCAAGCCGGAGGCGCAGATCACGTCCTCGCCGGCCGTCTGGGTGCCGAGCCCTCCGACGGACGTCCACGTCCGCACGCTCCTCGAAAGGAAGCCGTTCGCGCGCTACCTCGCGAACAGCGCCTTCGTGTCCCTGGCCGCCACGCTCCTCGCCCTCGCGGCCGCCGCCCCCGCCGCCGCGGCGCTCTGCCGCATGCGGCCGCGGGCGCGGAGCCGCGGACTCCTCGGCCTCCTCCTCGCCTCGCTCTTCCCGCCGATCCTCCTCCTCTTCCCGCTCTACGAAGGGGTGCGCCTCCTCGGCCTCGTCAACTCGCCCCTCGCCCTCGTCCTTCCCTACGCCGCGTTCGGCGTCCCCCTCGCGACCTGGGTCCTCGAGGCGGGCTTCCGCGAGCTCCCGAATGAGGTCGAGGAGGCCGCGACGCTCGACGGGCTCGGGGCGATCGGTCGCCTCCTCCGCGTCCAGCTCCCGCTCGCGGCGCCTTCGGTCGCCGCGGCCGGCCTCCTCACGTTCATCGCGTCGTGGAACGAGTTCCTCCTCGCGCTCTCGTTCACGACGCGCGACGCGAGCCGCACCGTCACCGCCGGCATCGCCAGCGTCTCCGGCTCCTCCCTCTACGAGGTGCCGTGGGGGCCCCTCTCGGCCGCCGTCGTCCTCGCGACGCTCCCGGTCGTCCTCCTCGTCCTCCTCTTCGAGAGGAGGATCTCGGGCGGGCTGACCGGGGGCGCCGTGAAGGGCTGAACAGGAAGCGGCCCGCCGGGGTCGTCCCGGCGGGCCGCGCGGAGATCCGGAGCGAGCCGCGGAGCGCGGCGCTCCCCTCGCCGGGGCGCGCCGCGACCGGAGGATCAGTCCTTGTACTTGACGACCAGGAACTTCTCTCCCGACCAGAACGCGGCCGCGTCGAGGATCTTCAGCGTCGTGTGCTTCTCGTCGGCGGCGAAGAGCTCGTAGCTCCCCTTCGGGTGCGCGGAGAGGACCTGGACCTTCTTGAGCGGCGCGTCGATCGCGAACGCCTGCTCGGCGGTGATGTCGATCTCGCGGAAGATGTCGGGGTCGAACTTGCCGGTCTGGACCCAGCTCCCACGCATGCCGAGGAAGGCCCCCTTCTTCTCGATGACCCCCTTCGCCTCGAGCTCCTTCTGCCCGGCGATCGCCACGTGCGCGGTGTTGATGACCTTCGTCTGCCCCTCGATGACGGTCTCCTTCTCCGCGATCGTCGCCGTCTGCTCCTCGACGGTCTGCGTGAGGCCGAGGACCTTCGTCTCGAGCTCGGTGATCAGGACGGTCTTCTCGTCGAGCGAGGCCTTCATCTCGACGATGAGGCGCTCCATCGACGTGACCTTCCCCTCGAGCTCCACGACCTTCGCGCCCGAGGCCTTCGCCTTCGCGAGGGCGTCCTTCTTGTCCTGCTCGAGCCGCGCGAGCTTCTCGAGGTTCTCCTTGATCGCCTTCTTGATCGCCTCGATCTCGGTCTTCAGCTCGTCGCGCTGCGTGCTGCGCGGCTTCCCTTCCTGGACGACCTCGATCGAGCTCCGGACGATCTGGAGCTCCTTGGCGCGGAGTTCTTCGAGGCTCTTGGCGACCTCGTCGAGCGTCGCCTGCATCTCGGCGCTCTCGACGCCGGCCGACGTGAGCTGGCCCTCGAGCTGCTGCTTGTCCTGGGAGAGCTTCTGGTTGTCGGTGCGGAGCTGCTCGATCTCCTTCTTCCAGCCGCAGCCTCCGAGCGCGAGGGCGGCGGCAAGGATCCCGGCGAAGGCGACCCGCGTCGCGATGAACCGATGGGACATGGTGTTCCTCCTCTGAGAGTGCGATCGAGTTCGTCGGATGACTCTCAAGGTTACCTCGGGGCCGGCCGGCCGGCGTCAACTTCCTGCCCCGCTCCCGGAAGGGCGGCCGCCGGAGCCCACCGGCCTCCGGATCGCCGTGGTGAGATGATCCCTGGCCGAAAAGGGAGCAGAGACCGATGCCGAACGTGCGGACGAAGCGCGGAACGATCGCGATTCTGACGGGGGGAGGAGACGTGCCCGGCCTGAACCCGGCCATCCGGGCGATCACGGTCCGGGCGCTCCGGGACGGCTACCGGGTCCTCGGCATCCGCCGGGGCTGGGCCGGCCTGATCGAGCTGGACGGGGTCACGGGGCGGCCCGACGGCGACTGCGTCGTGGAGCTCTCCGAGGAGATCGTCAACAAGATCGGCCGGACCGGAGGGACGTTCCTCCACACCTCCCGGACCCGCCCCTCGCACGTTCCGCGGGCGAACGTCCCCGAGCATCTCCGCGACCGCTACCCGGACGAGATGAACGACCTCACCCCCGAGGTCCTCTCGAACGTCGGGAAGCTCGGTATCGACGTCCTGATCCCGATCGGAGGGGACGACACGCTCTCGTACGGCGTCCGCCTCCACAAGGAGGGCCTCAAGGTCGTCGCGCTCCCGAAGACGATGGACAACGACGTCCCCGGGACCGACTACTGCATCGGCTTCTCGACCTGCGTCACCCGGACGATCGAGATGACGCACGCGCTCCGGACCTCGGCGGGGAGCCACGAGCGTTTCCTCGTCATCGAGGTCTTCGGGCGCTACGCCGGGTTCACCGCCCTCCTCCCGACGATGGCGGGCGCCGCGAACCGCTGCGTCATCCCCGAGTACCCGTTCGACGTCGACCGGCTGACCGAGCTCCTGGTGTCCGACCGGACGACGAACCCGAGCCGTTACAGCGTCGTCCTCGTCTCCGAGGGGGCCAAGGTGGCCGGGATGAACGAGATGGTCTTCTCGGACCAGGAGCAGGACGCCTACGGCCACAAGAAGCTCGGCGGCGTCGGCGACCTCGTCGCCGAGAGGCTCCGGCAGCTCTCGCCCCGCCACACGGGCGGTCGCCGCGTGAACACCATCAGCCAGAGGCTCGGCTACCTCGTCCGCTGCGGCGACCCCGACGCCCTCGACTCGATCGTCCCGATGGCGTTCGGGAACCTCGCGATGGACCTGATCCTCCGGGGGAGCTACGGGCGGCTCGTCTGCGTCCGGAACGGCCGCTACGACGACGTCCCCGTCGACGTCGTGACGAGCCGCAAGAAGACGGTCGACGTCGCGAAGCACTACGTCGCCGACCGCCTCCGGCCCCGCTACGAGGACTTCGGGAACAAGCCGGTCTTCATCATGACGAGCGACTACTGAGGGAGACCCCGCGGTCCCGTGCGATTCCGTCGTAACCTTCGGCCGGAGCGAAGAGCGTGATACGCCTCTACGGATTCGTCGACGGGACGCTGAGAGCCCTCCACCTCCCGCCGCTGGGCGACGCGAGCGGCGCCGAGTGGGAGGCCGTGGCGTGGGTCGACCTCCTCGACCCCGAGGCCGAGGAGAAGGCCTGGGTGGAGCGGGTCTGGGGGATCGAGGTCCCTTCCCGCTCCGAGATGCGCGAGCTGGAGGCGAGCTCCCGCTGCTACCAGGAGGCCGACAGCCTCCACCTCCTCACCGCGTTCATCGCGAGCGAGCCGGGCCCCGCGCACACGATCGACGTCTGGTTCAACCTCCACCGCGGCCGTCTCTTCACCGTCCGGCCGGAGAAGCTCCCCCCGTTCCGCCTCTTCCGCCTCCGCGCCTCGAGCCAGCCCGAGGAGGTCCGCGAGCCGATCGACATCCCGCTCGGGATCATCGAGGCCGAGATCGACGTCCTCTCGGACGTCCTCGAGGCGACCTACGCGCGTCTCGAGAGGCTGAGCCGCTCGGTCCTGACGGAGGGGGCGCGCGACCTCGAGGACCTCCTCGAGAAGCTCGCCGCCGAGGAGGACCTCCAGGGAAAGACCCGCCTCGTCCTCCTCGACCTCCGGCGCAGCCTGACGTTCCTTCTCCGCTACGTCGTCGGGTCGACCCCGCGCGCGAACGTGATCAAGGGGGCGCTCCGCGACATCGAGTCGCTCACGAGCCACTCCGGCTTCGTCTTCGAGAAGGTGAAGTTCCTGATGGACGCGACGATGGGCTTCATCAACCTCGAGCAGAACAAGATCATCAAGATCTTCTCGATCGCGGCCGTCGTCTTCCTGCCGCCGACGCTCGTCGCGAGCATCTACGGCATGAACTTCCGGGTCCTCCCCGAGCTCCAATGGGCCTGGGGCTACCCCTTCGCCCTCGGGCTCATGGTCCTCTCCGGGATCGCCCCCTACTGGATCTTCAAGCGCAAGGGCTGGCTGTAGCCGCTCAGCCCTGCCGCTTCAGCTCCGACACGAGCCGTCGAAGCGTCGCGTCGCCGTCGTCGGGAGGGAGGGGGCAGGAGCCGGCGCCCCTGTGCCCGCCCCCGCCGAACAGCGACATCGTGTGGCCGACGTCGCTCCAGCTCGACCGCTCGAAGATGTTGTGCCCGGCCGTCGCCATGACGACGTCGCGCCGCGGCCCCCACTGGAGCCGCACGGAGACGGTCGCCTCCGGGAAGAGGGTGTAGACGAGGAACCTGTTCCCGACGGGGATCGGGGAGAGGCCCCGGAAGTCCGTCACGACGACGTTCCCGTCGACGCGGGAGCTGGCGAGGAGCGCCTTGCGGAACTCCTCGTCGGCCTCCTTCATCTTCGCGACGCGCTCCGTCACCTGCGGCGAGCGGAGGACCTCGTCGAGCGGCATCGAGCGGAGCGCCATCCCGAGGAAGAGGAAGTAGTCGCGGAATCCTCCGAGCCCCGTCCGCGAGTCGATCGTGAAGCCGAGGAGGATGACCCGCTGCGGGTCGAGGACGTCGCGGCGGGTCAGGTTCGCCGAGTCGACCCGGTCGGTCCCGGCGACGAGCTCCCCGTACCGCTCGAAGAGCCGCCACCCCTTCCGCTCGCAGTAGTAGTCGTGGACGAGGCGCGCCGTCGACGGGGCGAGGCCGTAGCGCCCCTGGAACGCCGCCTCGGGCCGCGCGTTCGAGTCGACGAGCTCGTGGTGGTCGAACCACATCGAGCAGCGCGGGTGAAAGGGAAGGTTCGCGAGGACGTCCCCGTCCCGCACCTCGAAGCGCCCGTCCGTCAGCTCCTGCGGGTGGACGAGCTCGATCGCGTCGACCTTCTCGACCGACGTGATCAGGACCGAGCAGGTGAGGCCGTCGAGGTCTCCGCGCGTCACGAGCCGCATGCGATTCGCCCCTTCTCGCGGAATCGCCGGCCGGACGCCCCTCGCGGGGCCGTCCGGCCGGCCGTCCGCGTCAGACCTTCTCGAAGACCGTCGCGACGCCCTGGCCGAAGCCGATGCACATCGTCGCGACCCCGACGCGCGCCCCCTTCGCCCTCATGGCGTGGAGGAGCGTCGTGCAGATGCGCGCGCCCGAGCAGCCGAGCGGGTGCCCGAGGGCGATCGCCCCGCCGTTCACGTTCACTTTCTCGTCCATGACGTCGAGGAGGCCGAGGTCCTTGAGGACCGGGAGCGACTGCGCCGCGAACGCCTCGTTCAGCTCCCAGAGGTCGACGTCGCCCGCCTTCATCCCGATCCGCGCGAAGGCCTTCTTCACCGCCGGGACCGGGCCGTAGCCCATGATCGACGGGTCGCAGCCGGCCGCCGACATCGAGCGGATCTTCGCCATCGGCTGCTTGCCGAGCTCCTTCGCCTTCTCGGCCGACATGACGAGGAGGGCGGAGGCGCCGTCCGAGATCGCCGAGGAGTTCCCCGCCGTGACCGTCCCGTTCCTCGGGTCGAAGACCGGCTTCAGGGCGGCGAGCCCCTCGGGCGTCGTCTCGGGGCGAATCACCTCGTCGAAGTCGAAGAGCTTCAGCGCGCCGTCCTCGTCGTGCCCGGCGATCGGGACGATCTCGGAGCGGAAGGCGCCCGACTCCGTCGCCTGCGCGGCGCGCCTCTGGGAGCGGTAGGCGAAGGCGTCCTGCTGCTCGCGGGTGATCCCGTGGAGGCGGCCGAGATACTCGGCGGTGATCCCCATCGCGCCCGCGGCCTTCGCGTTCCGCTTCGCGTTCTGCGGCGCGAAGTCGACGCCGTGCGTCATCGGGACGTGCCCCATGTGCTCGACGCCGCCGACGACGAAGAGGTCGCCGTAGCCCGCCAGGATCGCCATCGCCGCCGAGTGGAGGGCCGTCATCGACGAGCCGCAGAGGCGGTTGATCGTCTGCGCCGGCACCTCCTTCGGGATGGGCGTCAGGAGCTGGGCGAAGCGGCCGACGTTGTAGGCCTGCTCGAGCGTCTGCTGGACGCAGCCCCAGATCACGTCGTCCACGTCGGCGGGGTCGACCTCGGGGTTGCGGGCGAGGAGCGCCTTGATGACCTCGGCCGAGAGCGTCTCGGCGCGGACGTTCCGGAACATGCCGCCCTTCGAGCGGCCCATCGGGGTGCGGACGGCATCGACGATGACGACGTCTTTCATCTCATCACTCTCCGTGGAAGCCCTTGCCGGAAGCGGCGAGGCCCTTCAGCTGCTCGGTGGGGGCGTAGAGGGCGCCGAGGGATGCGTGCCTCTCCGCCGCGGCGAGGAGCGCCTGCGCTCCCGTGGCGTCGGCCCAGCGGAAGATCCCGCCCCGGAAGGGCGGGAAGCCGAGGCCGTAGACGAGGGCGAGGTCGACCTCGGTCGGCGTCGCGACGATGCCGTCCTCGAGGCACCGCGAGCACTCGAGGAGCATCGGCAGCATCATCCGCTCGACGATCCCGGCGTCGGAGACCTCCGGAGACGCCTTCGCGTGCGCCTTCATCGCCTCCTCCGTCCACGCGTCGACGCCCTTCTTCGGGGCCCCCTTCTTCTGCGGCTCCCAGACGTAGAACCCCTTCCCGTTCTTCTGGCCGAAGCGCTGGGCGGCGACCATCTTCTCGATCGCGCTCTCCCCCTCGTGGGCCATCCGGTCGGGGAAGGCGGCGGCCATGACCTTGTCGGCGTGGACGCCCGTGTCGATCCCGACGACGTCGAGGAGGAGGGCCGGGCCCATCGGCCAGCCCCACTTCTCCATCACCTTGTCGATCCGCTTGTAGTCGACGCCGTCCAAGAGGAGCCCCTCGAAGCCCGAGAAGTAGGGAAAGAGGACGCGGTTGACGAGGAAACCGGCGCAGTCGCCGACGACGATCGGGGTCTTCCCCATCGCCGTCGCGTACGCGACCGTCGTCGCGATCGCCTCGGGGCTCGACTTCGCGCCGCGGATCACCTCGACGAGCGGCATCCGCGGGACCGGGTTGAAGAAGTGCATGCCGCAGAAGTTCTCGGGGAAAGAGAGCGCCTCGGCGAGCCGGGTGATCGAGATCGTCGAGGTGTTCGACGCCAGGATCGTCCCCGGCTTCACGGCCTTCTCGAGGTCCGCGAGGACCGACTTCTTGACCTTCTCGTTCTCGACGACCGCCTCGACGACGACGTCGACCGCGCCGAAGTCGCCGTACGAGAGCGTCGGCGTGATCCCGGCGAGGACCTGGGCCATCTTCCCGGCCGTCAGCTTCCCGCGCTCGACCTGCTTCTCGAGGAGCTTGGCCGCCTCGCCCATCCCGAGCGAGAGCGGATTCGGGGCGATGTCCTTCATCAGGATCGGGATCCCCTTCGAGGCCGACTGGTAGGCGATGCCGCCCCCCATGATCCCGGCCCCGAGGACGGCCGCGCGCTGCACCGGCTTCGCGCCGGCCGAGGCCTTCTTCGCGAGCTTCTTCACGAGCTGGTCGCCCAGGAAGACCGACACGAGGCCGTGCGCCGTGGGGGTCTTCGCGATCCTCGCGAAGGTCGCCGCCTCGATCTTCAGCGCCTCGTCGCGCCCGAGGCCCGCCCCCTTCTGCATCGCCTCGATGGCGGCGACGGGCGACGGGTAGTTCGGGCCGGCCTTCCCGCCGACGAACGCCTTCCCCCCCTCGAAGACCATCCCCGCCTCGACCTTGTTGAGCGGGAGCGGGGCCTTCTTCTCCTCGCGGCGAGCCTTCCAGTCGAGCTCGCCGCCGGCGGCGTCGGCGAGCATCCGGAGGGCGACCTCGCGGAGCTTGCCCGGCTCGCAGACGGCGTCGAGGGCTCCGATCTTCAGCCCTTCGGCCGCGGGGTACTGCTCGCCCGTCGCGATCCACTCGATCGCGTTGTCGGCCCCGCACATCCGCGAGAGGCGAACGGTGCCGCCCCAGCCGGGGAAGATGCCGAGCTTCGTCTCCGGGACGCCCACCTTCGCCGCCGTCCCGGCGACGCGGAAGTGGGCCGAGAGCGCGAGCTCGAAGCCGCCGCCGAGGCAGAAGCCGTTGATCGCGACGACGGAGGGGCACGGGAGGTCCTCGATCGCCGAGAACGTCGCGTCGGTCTCGAGGAGCCAGGCGGCGAGCTCCTCCTCGCTCTTCCGGAAGTGCGTCAGGAACTCCGTCACGTCGGCGCCGACGATGAACACGTCCTTGCCGCTCGTGATCAGGAGCCCCTTCGGCGGCGCGGCGGTCAGCCCGGCCACGACCTCCTTCAGCTCGCCGAGGGTGAGGCTGTTGAACTTGTTGACGGAGTCGCCCTGCAGGTCGAACCGCAGCTCGACGAAGCCCCCGTCGAGCGGAACGGTCTGGATGGCCTTCCCTTCGTACTTCATCCGCCTCTGCTCCTTCCTCAGCTCCATCCGGGAATCGGGTCGGGATCGGTCCGCGATCATATCCGCCGCGCCGCAGCACGCCCGAAGGGGGGTCAGGTCTACCCTCTACACTCTGCGCGGCGAGCCGGCACCGCGCCGGGCTTCGCGCCCCCCGCCGGCATGCGTCCCCGCGGCGTACACTTGGAGCCACCCGCCCCGCTTCGGAAGGAGGATCGCCATGTCCTTCGTCTCGTCCGAAGAGAAGACCCTCGCCTTCGTCGCCGCGCAGCTCGGGGCCTCGCCTCGGGGGCCGGCGAGGTCTCGGGAGAAGCGGCGCCCCGTCGTGACGGTCTCGCGCGAGACGGGGGCCGGCGGCAACACGTTCGGCGAGGCCCTCTGCGGCTGGCTCGAGATGGCCCAGCCGAAAGGGCGCGGCCCGTGGGTCCTCGTCGACCGCGAGCTCGTCGACAAGATCCTGGAGGACGAGGCGCTCCCGGAGCGGCTCGCCTCCTGGTCGCCCGAAGACCACCTCGCGGGGATCTCGTATGTCGTGGAGGAGCTCCTCGGCCTCCACCGGGCGACCTGGAAGCCGATGCAGGAGACGACGGAAACGATCCTGCGCCTCGGGGAGATGGGGAACGTCGTCCTCGTCGGGCGCGGCGCGAACGTCATCCTCGGGCACCTCCCGCAGGCCTTCCACGTGCGCCTCGTCGCGTCGCTCGAGAGCCGCGTCGCCCACGTCGCCGAGGCCCGGGAGCTCTCGAAGAAGGCGGCCCGCGCGTGGGTCGAGGCCGAGGACAGGGCCCGGCGGCGCTTCATCCGCCGCTACTTCCAGGTCGACGTCGCCGACCCGCTCCTCTACAACCTCGTCGTCAACGTCGACCGCGTGTCGATCGACGAGGCGGCGCGCATCGTGGGCGAGGCGGTCCTGGCGCGCGCCGAGCGGGGAGGGTGATCCCGGCCCGGACGGACCGGAGCGCGGCCCCGCCCCTCGCGAGCGTTCAGTAGCTCCCGCACTTCGGGCAGAGGTCCGCGTAGAGCTCGTCGAGGTGCCCTTCCGACTCGGGCCCGACGAAGCCGCATCGGGGACACTGGAACGAGAAGAAGCGAATGCGCCCCTCGCGCCGGCAGCGGGGGCAGTCGACGGTTCCCGTGCCGCGGCAGTAGCCGCAGAGGATCCACTGCTCTTCGTTCCCCTGAAACCGGATCCGCCCGAGGGAGGAGCAGCGCGCGCACGGGCCTCCGAGGCCGGTCCCCTGGCACGCGGGGCACTTCGCGAGGCGTTCGCGCGCGAGCATGTTGTCCTCCCGGCCGTCGAGGCCGCGGTTTTCGTCCGTGCGTTCGGCTGGCGCTGGGGAAAGTCTACGCCCCGAGCACGCTCCGATCACCGCTGAAACGCATAGGAGACCTTCAGGAATATCTGGCGGCTCTCCGGAGGGAGTCCGCCGTCCTCGGAGAGCGTCCGGGCGTCGCCGTAGCCGAGGAAGACGACGCTCTGCCAGTTCAGGCGGTACCCGAGGAGGGCCGAAGCGGAGAACGAGCCCGACTTCGCTTCGACCTCGGTCGTGTAGAGGTCCGGCGCCTGCCAGGCGCCCACGTACTGCCCGATGACCCGGACCCAGGCGCGCGCGGTAAGGGTCCACGTCGCCTTCAGCCGCTCGACGTGCGCGGTGAAGAGCCGGGGCGAGCGCCCGTCCGGGAGGTCGACGTCCATCCATCGAAGCTCGCCGGCGAGGTCGAGCTGGAGGTGGTCTCCGGGGCGGACGACGGCGCTCGCGGCGAGCCACCCGCCGCTCCCCGTGCGCGCCCCCTCGAAGTCGATCTCCTCCCCGATCGCCCCTTCGAGCGAGACACCGGCGAAGAAGCGGGAGGGGACGGCGCTCAGCGAGTAGACGAGCCGCTTCCGCGGGAGGACCCGGTTCCCCGCCCGGACCTTCTCGCTTCGCGCCTCGAACCGGGCGAACCCGTTGAACTTCGTGTCGAACCCGACTCCCGGGGCGACGACCTGGCTGAGGAGCTCCCCCTCCCGGTCCACGAGGTAATCGGCGAAGAAGAAGGTCCGCACGCGGGAGAAGAACCCCTTCGGGCGGAACGTCCGGCCGGCTCCGGCGTACCCCTCGCGGAAGCCGACCTGCGGGACGAAGCCGAGGTCGGCCCGGAAGCCGTCGGAGAAGTCCTTGTACTCGAGCCCCCAGTCCCACGTCTTTGTCGTGTGCTCCCACCAGACGTCGGCCCCGTGGCCCGAAAGGGAGCGGCCGTCCCACTCCGCGGCGAGGTCGGGACGGTCCGGCGTCTCGCTCCACGACCAGAGGAGCTGCCCCGTGACCAGGTCGGTCTCGCTCAGGTTGAGGCGGAAGTCCGGACCGAGGACGCGGTTGCCCGCCGAGCCGGACATCTCCTTGGCGGTGACGAGGAACGACGCGAAGGAGCGGCCGACGTCCCTCCGGACCCTCCCGACGAGGTCGAGCGACCGGAAGTCCTGCTCCGCGAGGTCGGAGCCGTTCGGCCCGGGGAGGATGACGCTCCCGCCCCCGCGGTCGTCGGCGACGAGGGCCGTCCAGCTCGTCCCGCCGAGCTTCCCCGTCCCGCGAAGGCCCCACCGCGGCGACGTGACGGACCGGGTGTAGACCGCCTGCACCGGCGTCGAGAGGAGGTCGACCCCTTCGAGGAAGAAGGGGCGCTTCTCGGGGTAGAAGAGGGCGAACCGCTCGTTCACACCGATGCGGGCGGCGTCGGACTCGATCTGGGAGAAGTCGGGGTTGAGCGTCCCGTCGAGGGCCACGCCGGCGGAGGGAGTCCATTTCACGTCGAGGCCGCCGTCCGGCTCGACGGGCTTCGCCACGCTTCCCGTCCCGTCCGCGCGGGGCAGGGTCTCCTGCGAGGCGGTCGCGTAGGGCGCCACGACGAGATGCCCGCCCGGGGGGAGCCCTTCGAGGCCGGTCAGGACGTTCTCCGAGCAGATGAAGCAGTTCCGCCCGCGCGGGAGCCGGGCGGAGAACATCTGGTAGCGGAAGTCGCGCGGCCGGTTCCGGTAGAGGAGGATCCCCCAGGTCTGCGGGTCCGCCCGGTCGTAGCGGAGCGAGGAGAAGGGGATCCGGATCTCGAGGTTCCAGCCCGTCGCCGTGATCTTCCCCGCCGCTTCCCAGTGGAAGTCGGGGGAGGAGTCCTCGTTCCCGTCGTCCGTCACGGCGTCGTACTGGATCCCGCGCGGGTTCGCGAGGAAGAGGATCGCCGTCCGGCCGTCGTTGCGGGTGTCGAGGATGATCCCGCCGTAGTCGGTCCCGCTCCCGAGGACGTCGCGCTGGGCGAACGGGGCCCGGATCTTTCCGGGCTCGGGGTCGTCGCATTCCAGGGCGGCGTAGAGATACCGGTCGTCGAAGGCGAGGCGTCCGACCGTCCGGACCCTCGGCGGGAGGTTGTCGCCCGGGTTCGTCTCGTAGAAGGTCTCGACCCGCGCCGCCCCGAGCCAGCCCGCGTCGCCGAGGTCGCCGTCCACCGAGATCGGCCCCGTCGCGCGCGACACCCGGATCTCGGCGCCACGCAGCCCGTCCGCCCCGTCCGGAAGACAAAGCGCCGGACCGGCCACGACGACCAGCCCGGCGATGAGGAGGAGGGAACCTCGGGCTTTCACCCGCACCCTGATACGGACGGCAGGGGCGCGGGGTTTCGCCCCGCGCCCCTCCTTCCGGCCGATCGGGCCCTCCCGGCTACTCGGGCCGCTTCGGCTCCTCGGCGAGCTTCCGCGCCTTCAGGCGGTCCCCCCCGTCCTTCGCGATCGCCCGGTACCACTCCTCGCGGTAGCGCGGGTGGGTGACGTTCCCCTGCGTGTCGCGGACGTTGCCGTCCATGTACTTCCAGAGGAGGTGCTCGCCGAGCTTCTTCCATCGGGCGAAGGCCAGGTCTCCCGCGGCGACGGAATACTTCGTCAGGTAGTCGCGGGCCGCGGCCGGCGAGGCGGCGTGGAGGCGCACGGCCTCCTTCTCGACCTCGGGCTGCTCGGCGAGGAAGCGCCCCTCGAGCTCGCCCTGCACCCTGCGGACGTCCTGGATCATGTCGCTGTAGCGCGAGTAGGCCCAGTTCGAGACGAAGTTGAAGACCCAGAACGCCGAGTCCCACGAGAACGCCGAGAAGTCGGCCGTCCCGACCGCGAAGCTCTTCGGCACCTCGCGGATGCCGCAGTACATCGGCGTGTAGACCGTGGAGTAGGTGTCGTCGAGGCCGAACCAGAGGACACCGCCGACCGGGTTCGGGAGGAACGAGCGGAGCTGCGCGACGAAGGAGTAGCCGGTCTGCTGCGTCGAGATCGCCCGTTCGTGGACGTAGTCGACGTCGTCCACCTTGAAGCCCATCGGCCGCCAGCGGTACGGGAGGACGAACGGTCCGGCGCCGATGTCCTTCGTCATGTCGAGCTCGGTCCCCTCGAAGTGGTCCCGCATCAGCTCCATGACGTCCTTCGTCGTCAGCTTCCTGTCCGGCTTGATGGCCCAGGGCATCGGCTTCGCGCCCGGGACGGCGAGGATCCAGTCCGACGAGAGGTTCAGCGACGGCGCGGCGCGGCGGAAGACGCTCCAGACGCGCCCGTCGCAGCTCCGGAGCGTGCTCGCCCGGAGCGGGGCGTACGCGTCGGCGAACGAGAACTCCTCGTCCTTCCCCGTGAACCAACCCTTCTCCCGCGCGAAGGAGACGACGTCCTTCGAATAGAGGACGTTCTTCGGGTCGTTCCGCGGGAACTGCCGGATCCGGGCCTGGTTCGCGTGGGCCGAGATCATCCCGTCCGGCACCTTGACGGCGACCCAGACCGCCCCCTTCTGCTTCTCGCCCTTCCCGATGATCTCGAGGACCCACGCCTCGTTCGGGTCGGCGATCGAGATCGACTCGCCCGACGAGGCGTAGCCGAACTCGTCGACGAGCTTCGCCATCACGTCGATCGCCTCGCGGGCGGTCTTCGACCGCTCGAGGCCGATCCACATGAGCGAGCCGTAGTCGATGATCCCGGCCGGACCCTCCAGCTCCTTGCGGCCGCCGAACGTCGTCTCTCCGATCGAGACCTGGTGCTCGTTGACGTTGCCGACGACCTGGTACGTCACCGGCGCCTGCGGGATCCGGCCGAGCGTCTTCCCGGTGTCCCACTCGACGATCTCGCGCGTCGCGCCGAACGTGTGGACCCCGGCCGGCGTGAAGTAGAGCTCGCCGTAGAGCTCGTGGCTGTCGGCGGCGTACGTGATCATCGTCGACCCGTCGGCCGAGGCTCCCTTCGTCACGAGGATGTTCGTGCAGGCGAGGGCGTCGGGCGTGACGAGGGCGAAGGTCGTCGCGAGGGCGAGGAGGGCAGCGGGCTTTCTCATGCGGGGTCTTCGGCTCCTTGACGGGGCCGCCCTGCCCGCGTCCGCCGCGGGGAGCCGCCCCCGCGAATCGTACCGGAGGCCCGCCCCGCGCGCCCGCGGAACCCCGGGACGTTTCCCCGTCCTACTTCGAGAGGAGCGTCCAGGCCCCGATCGCGAGGAAGCCGACGCCGGCGATCGTCTTCAGGAGCTTCGGCGAGAGGAACCGCTCGAGCTGCGAGCCGACGAGGACGCCGATCCCGGCAGCCGCCGTCAGCGCGAGGGCGGCGCCCGCGAAGACGGTCCACTTGCTCGTCTGCCGGTCCGCCGAGAAGAGGAGCGTCGCCAGCTGCGTCTTGTCGCCGATCTCGGCCACAAAGACGGTGAGGAACACCGTCGCGAACGTCTTCCAGTGCATGCGACCGCCTCCGCTCCCGGCCGCCGTCGGGCCGGAACGCGGGAGGATACCGGAGCCGCTCGCGCCCCGCCTCTCCGGCCGCTACGATCGCCCCGTGGCTCCCGTTCGCCGCCGTCCGGTCCGGTTCGGGGCGCTCCTCGGCGCGCTGTTCGCCGCAGCCGCCGGCGTCCTCCCTGCGGCGCGCGCCGCGGAGCTGCCGAAGTGGGGCGTCATCTCCCGACCGAAGGGGTTCTCCACGATCCGCCTCGTCGCTCCGCCCGGCCTGTCGGTCTTCCTGGGCGACGTCCCGGTCGGGACGACCGACGTCCTTCGCCAGGGCCTCTGGCTCGAGGACCTCCCGGCGGGGCGCTATGTCCTGCGAGTCGAGAAGGCCGGCTTCGAGCCGAAGGTCGTCAAGGTCGTCGTGGGGGAAGGGGACACGAAGGAGGTGCGTGTCCTCGCCCTCCGCCCGAGGCCGACGCCCGCGCCACCCCCTCCCGGGACGGCGGCGACAGACGTCCCGCAGCCCGCGCCGGCCCCGGCGCCCGTCCGGGCCGTCGTCCTCGAGAGGAAGCCGGTCGCCGGCGGGACGCTCGTGACGGGCATCGCCTCGAGCGCCGTCGACGCCCTCCCGCTGATCCAGGAGCTGAAGACGGAGTGCCGCTGCGCGCCCGCCCTCGAGTCGATGACGAAACGGAAGGACGGGCTCTACGAGTTCCGGGTGAAGCTGCCCGCGAAGTGAAGCCTGCGAGAATGGTCGCCGGCACGCCGACTCGATCATGGAATCTCGAAGCACGGACACCTCGGGCTTTACTCCGGCGCCGCAACGGTCGGCGCCCGTTCCCGTCCCCGGCGACCTCCTCGCGGGGAGGTGGGAGCTGCGCCGCCTCCTCGGCCACGGGGGCTCCGGCCTCGTCTTCGAGGCGTGGGACCGGGAGCTGAAGGTCGCCGTCGCGCTCAAGCTCCTCCGGCCCGACCGGCTCTCCCCCGCCTCCCTCGCGCGCCTGCGCCGCGAGGTGAAGGTCGCTCACGCGGTCGCGAGCCCGCGCCTCGTCCGCGTCTACGACCTCGGCGAGGACGCGGGGCGCCCCTTCCTGACGATGGAGCTCGTTCCGGGCGCCCCCCTCCGGGACCGAGCGAGCGGACCGCTCCCGATCGAGGACGTCGTCCGGATCGGAATCGAGGTCCTGGAAGGGCTCGCCGCCCTTCACGCCGCGGGGATCGTCCACCGCGACGTCAAGCCCGGCAACGTCCTCCTCGGCCCCGACGGCGGGGCGCGGATCGTCGACTTCGGCCTCGCCCGGAGCCTCGATCGCGACGAGACGCGCCTCACCGAGACCGACACCGCCCTCGGCACGGCCGACTACATGGCTCCCGAGCAGGCCCTCGGACACGAGGTCGACGCGCGGTCCGACCTCTACGCTTTCGGGGTCCTCCTCTTCGAGCTCCTCACGGGCGACCTCCCCTGGAAGGCCGAGTCGTCGTTCGGCTCCGTCGTCGCGCGGCTCCGCGCGAAGGCTCCCGACGTGAGAAAGCTCCGGCCGGAGACGCCGCGCTGGCTCGCGGAAACGGTCGGGCGGCTCCTCGAGCGGAAGCCGGAGAACCGTTTCGCGAACGCAGAGGAGACCCTTCGAATCCTGCGCCGCCGATCGATCGGGCTCGGCGCAATCCTGGCCCGCCGACGGCGACCGCTCCTCGCCGGCGCAGCCGCGCTCGCTCTGGCCCTCCTCGGCGCCGCCGGCTGGCGGTTCGCCGCGAAGCCCTCGCTCGCCTCGGTCGCCGCCGACGGGGCCTTCGGCGCGCGCGGCCTGGACCGCTCGGGACGCGTCCTCTGGCGCCGGCCCGACCTCGACCCCGCGCGCTGCGCCGTGACGGGGCGCTTCCGGAAGGGCGGCCCCGAGGAGGTCGCGGCGATACTGGAGCGGGAGCCCTACGACAGGGACCCGGGCCGGGTCTACACGCTCTCGATCCTCGAGGCCGCGACCGGGCGCGTCGTCCGCACGGCGACGCTCGAGCCCGAGCTGAACGGCTTTCCGGAGAACGAGCGGCGCTTCGCCGTCACGACGATGAAGACCGTCGACACGGACGGCGACGGCCTCGACGAGGTCTTCGTCAGCTACGTCCACCTCTGGGCGCCGTCCTTCGTCCTGACGTGGAACCCCGCGGACGGGCAGTCACGAGTCGCCTTCGTCGGCGGCGGCCACCATCGGATGGTCGAAGCCGTCGACCTCGACGGCGATGGACGGAAGGAGATGCTTCTCCTCGGCATCAACAGCCCGTTCGGCTGGTACCACGTCTTCGCGGTCGCGCGCCTCTGGACGAGCGACCCGAAGGACGCGCCCGCGCGGCCGGTCTTCTCCCCCGCCTTCTCGGCCGACCAGTCGGCCGGCACCAGCGACCCGCATCTCCTCGACTACGTGCTCCTCCCGAGAGGCCTCTTCAGCGAGGACTCCCGCGAGCTGCGCGCCGCCGACGAACGGAGCTTCACGCTCGACTACGGGCGCGGCCGGGTGGTGTCGATCGACCTCGGCGGATGCGGGCTCCTCTCTCCGGAGGGCGGGCTCGACTGCGCGGACCTTCGGCGGGCCCGGATGTCGGCGTTCTCGCACCTGCGTGAGGCCCTGCGGCGGGGCCGGGTCGGGGTCGTCGAGGAGGCGGTCGACAGCTTCGACGCCGCCGAGCGCGACGCGCGCGACGCCCGAGACGAGGTCCTCGTCGAGCTCGTCCGCCGCTGGCGCGGGATGACGCTCCTCCTCCGGGGTCGTGCCGAAGAGGGCGCCGCGCTCCTCGCGGAGCTCGTCCGCACCTCGGAGAACTCCCTCGAGATCGCGGACGACGCCGGCCGGGAGCTGCACAAGGCGGGGCGTCTCCCGGAGGCGATCGCCTGGTACACGCGGGCGCTCGAGCGCGCCGGCCCCGAGCACGGCGGCCGGTCCGCCACCTACCCGCGCGAGGGGCTCCTCCTCGCGTTCGCCGAGCTCGGGCGGTGGGACGAGGCGGCCCGGTGGACCGATCGCTGGGCCGCCAGCGTCGACATGGTCTCCGTCGCCCGCGTCCCCTGGTATCGGGCGTTCCTCGCCTGGCGGCGCGGCGTCCCCTTCGACCCCCCTCCTCTCACCCTCGGAACGTACGACCTCCTCCATCTCTGGTGGTTCGAGATGCGCCTCGCCCGCGGCGCCGAGCCCGGGCCTCTCCTCGAGAAGGCGCGGTCCGATTTCGTCGAGGCCGTCCGCGCCCGCGGGCCGCTCCTCTCCGTCCAGGCCGAGCTCCTCGACCGCCTCGGCCGCCGCGACGAGGCCCGCGACGTCGCGCGGGACGCCTGGCGCGAGACGGAGGCGGCCGTCCGGACGGAGGTCTGGACCCGCGCTCACCTCGACCTCGTCGTCGATCGCGTCGAACGCTTCATCGGCGGAGCCGAGGCCCGCGACGCCCGGGCGCTCCTCGCCACGATCCGCGCGGAGGCGCGGCGGCCGGCGCCGGGGGCGGGGGGGCGATAGGCGCGGCGCGCCCTCTCCCCTTCGTCCGTTACCATCCGACCGGGATCACGAACGGATGCCGCACGAAGCCGCCCTCATCACGACGATCGCCGCGGGCTTCGGCCTCGCGCTCCTCTTCGGCCTGATCGCGTCGAAGCTGAGGATTCCCGCGATCGTCGGGTACCTCGTGGCGGGAATGATCATCGGCCCGGCGACGCCCGGGTTCGTCGCCGACATGGGGCTCGCGAGCCAGCTCGCCGAGATCGGGGTCATGCTCCTGATGTTCGGCGTCGGGCTGCACCTGTCGATGGGGGAGCTCCTCGCCGTCAAGCGGATCGCGGTGCCCGGGGCGATCGTCCAGATCGCGCTCGCGACGCTCCTCGGGATGGGGGCCGCGAAGCTCTGGGGATGGGGCAACGGCGCGGCCCTCGTCTTCGGCTTCTCGCTCGCGACGGCGAGCACGGTCGTCCTCCTGCGCGCCCTCGAGAGCCGGGGAATCCTCGAGTCGCAGGACGGGCGGATCGCGATCGGCTGGCTCGTCGTCGAGGACCTCGCCTGCGTCCTCGCCCTCGTCCTCCTGCCGCCGCTCGCGACGCTCCTCGGAGGAAACGCCCCCGCCGGCGAGGCCGCCGGAGGAAGCCTCCTCGCGGCCGTCGCGTGGACGCTCGGCAAGGTCGCCCTCTTCGTCGTCCTGATGCTCGTCGTCGGCAAGCGCGCCTTCCCGCGCATCCTCTTCTGGGTGGCGCGGACCGGCTCGCGCGAGCTCTTCACGCTCTGCGTCCTGGCGACCGCGATCGGCGTCGCCTACGGCTCGGCGAAGCTCTTCGACGTCTCGTTCGCGCTCGGGGCGTTCTTCGCCGGGATGATGATGCGCGAGTCGGAGTTCGCGCACCGCGCGGCCGAGGAGTCGCTCCCGCTCCGCGACGCCTTCTCGGTCCTCTTCTTCGTCTCGGTCGGGATGCTCTTCGACCCGCACGTCCTCGTCGAGCAGCCGGTGCGGGTGATCGTCGTCGTCGCGATCATCATGCTCGGGAAGACGCTCGGGGCGGTGGGGCTCGTCCTCGTGATGCGCTACCCGCTCCGCACCGCGCTGACGGTCGGCGCGGCTCTCGCTCAGATCGGCGAGTTCGCGTTCATCATCGCGGTCCTCGGCCGCGACCTCGGCCTCCTCCCCGCCGAGGGGCACAGCCTCATCCTGGTCGGCTCGATCATCTCGATCGGCCTGAACCCGGTCGTCTTCTCCACCGTCGGGCCGCTGACGGAGTGGCTCAAGAGGAAGTCGGCCCTCGCACGGCGCCTCGCCGTCCTCGAGCACGAGACCGCCGCGCTCCCGGCGACGATCGACGAGTCGCGCCTCGTCGGCCAGGTCGTCCTCGTCGGCTACGGGCGGGTGGGGCGGCGGATCGCCGAGACGCTGATCGAACGGGGCATCCCGTTCGTCGTCGCCGAGATGAGCCGCGAGGCGGTCGCCGCGCTCCGCGAGAAGGAGATCCCGGCCGTCTCCGGCGACGCCTCCGACCCCGCGGTCCTCGTCCAGGCCCACGTCGCGACGGCCGCCATGCTCGTCGTCGCGACGCCCGACCCGGCGAAGGTCCGGAAGATGGTCGAGGTGGCGCGGGCGCTGAACCCCGCGATCGAGATCGTCCTCCGGACGCACACGGAGGAGGAGGCCGAGCTCCTCCGCGAGGAGAAGGCGGGGACGGTCTTCATGGGCGAGCACGAGCTCGCGCTCGCGATGGCGGGGCACGTCCTCGCCCGGATGGACCGGCCCTCGGCGGCCTAGGGAGCGGCCGCGGCGCTCGCCCGGCGCCCGTCGTGAGGCCCCGGGGAGACCCGCGACGTCTTGCTGGAGCTCGCGCGGCGTCAGGCTCCGTCGCGGCGCGCCGAAAGCCACGGAAACTCGTGCCCCGGGGAATCTCCCCTCGCGCCGGGACGTTGCACCGATTCGGCGCTCGTGGCGGCTCCGGCCGGCCGACGCCCTGCGAAAGGAGACCCGATGGAGATCCAGTTTCCCGACGGGACCCGGCTTCGGACCCCGAGCATCCCGGTCCGGCTCCTGGCCCGGGGAGCGCTCGTCGTCCTGGCAGTCGTCGTCCTCTTCTCGGCCTGGTTCACGATCGAGCCGGAAGAGGCGGGCCTCGTCCTCCGGTTCGGCAAGTACGCCCGGACCGTCTCGCCGGGCCTCCACCTGAAGCTCCCGAGCCCGATCGAAAGGGTCGTGAAGGTCCCGGTCGAACGGCAGCTGAAGGAGGAGTTCGGCTTCCGGACGGAGGCATCCGGCACACCCCGGTCGACCTACTCGCAGGAGGACCTCACCGCGGAGTCGCTGATGCTGACGGGCGACCTGAACGTGGCGGTCGTCGAGTGGACGGCCCAGTACCGGGTCCGCGACCCGTACAAGTTCCTCTTCAAGGTCCGGAGCGTGCAGAAGACGTTCCGGGACATGAACGAGACCGTCATGCGGGAGGTCGTCGGCGACCGGAGCGTGAACGAGGTCCTGACCGTCGGACGGCAGGAGATCGCCGCCGAGGTCGAGCAGCGTCTCCAGGCCCTCTGCGACCAGTACGAGAACGGGATCAAAGTCGAGCAGATCGTCCTCCAGGACGTCAACCCGCCCGACCCGGTCAAGCCGTCGTTCAACGAGGTCAACCAGGCCCAGCAGGAGAGGGAGAAGCTGATCAACCAGGCCCGCGCCGACTACAACCAGATCATCCCGAGGGCGGCGGGCCGCGCCCAGCAGACGATCGAGCAGGCCGAGGGGTTCGCGACCGACCGCGTGAACCGCGCCCGGGGCGACGCCGAGCTCTTCGTGAAGGTCCACGCCGCCTACCAGCGCGCCCCCGAGGTGACCCGGCGACGGATGTACCTCGAGACGATGGGCGAGATCTACCCGAAGGTGAAGCGGAAGGTCGTCCTCGACGAGAAGCTGAAGGGGGTCCTCCCGCTGCTGCCCCTCGCGGGAACGCCGGAGGTGAAGCCGTGAAAGAGGCCCGCGTCATCGCCGTCGTCCTCGGCGCCGTCCTCGCGGTCGTCGTCCTCTCGAGCTCCATCTACACCGTGAACGAGACGCAGCAGGTCATCGTGACGCAGTTCGGCAAGCCCGTCGGCAAGCCGATCACGACGTCCGGCCTGAAGATGAAGATGCCGTTCGTCCAGACCGTTCACGCCTTCGAGAAGCGGTTCCTGGAGTGGGACGGCGACCCGAACCAGATCCCGACGAAGGACAAGCGCTTCATCTGGGTCGACTCCTACGCCCGCTGGCGCATCACCGATCCGCTCCTCTTCTTCCAGCGCCTCCGCGACGAGCGCGGGGCGCAGTCGCGGCTCGACGACATCCTCGACGGCGAGACCCGGAACACGATCGCCAAGAACGAGCTCATCGACCTCGTGAGGTCGACGAACCGGCCGTTCGTCGTCGCGGAAGACGTCGCCGACCTGAGCCAGCCGGAAGCGGCCGAGAAGGTGGAGCACGGCCGGGAGAAGCTGACCCAGGAGGTCCTCGCGAACGCCCGGCGGCGAACCGGCGACCTCGGGATCGAGATCCTCGACTTCCGGATCAAGCAGATCAACTACGTGGAGGCCGTGAGGCAGGAGGTCTACGCCCGGATGATCTCCGAGCGGAAGCGGATCGCCGAGCTCTACCGCTCGGAAGGGGCCGGCGAGGCCGCCCGCATCGCGGGCGAGAAGGAGCGCCAGCTCCGCGTCGTCGAGTCGGAAGCGTACCGGAGAGCGCAGGAGATCCGAGGGAAGGCCGACGCCCAGGCGGCCGACATCTACGCCGCCGCCTACAACCGCGACCCCGACTTCTACCGGTTCCTGAAGTCGATGGACACGCTTCGCCAGAGCGTCGACCCGGAGACGACGCTCGTCCTCTCGACGGACGGCGAGCTCCTCCGCTACCTGAACGCCGCGAAGTGACCGCGGACGACGCCGGCCCGGATCTCCTTTACCGGGCCGGCGCCGCGCCCTGCGGAGTCGGCGGCTCCGTCTCCACCCAGAGGTCGGAGAGGACGATCTCGAGCTCCTCGAACGGCTCGGCCCGGACGACCTCCGTCCCCTCGTGGGCGGAGAGGAGGACCCAGCGCCCTTCGGCGAGCCGATAGACCTCGAGCGTTCGCGCGACCGGATCGACGAGCCAGGCGTGCCCGACCCCCTCGGCCGCGAAGACGCGCATCTTCGTCACCCGATCGAAGCTCGCCGTCGACGGCGAAAGGACCTCGCAGATCCAGTCGGGAGCGAGGCTGAAGAAGGCGGTCGGCGGGATCGCCGGGAGCCGGCTCCGCCGCCAGCCGGCGAGGTCGGGAACGAGGACGTTCCGCCCGAGGTGGATCTCCGGCTCGAAGACGATCCACCAGCCGCCCGGGCCGCCGCGTCCGCGCTGGTAGGCGCCGCCGATGTCCATGCCGAGCGTCGACGCGGCCGTCGCGTGAGGGTTCGCGGGGCGGGGCGACGCGAAGAGCTCGCCGTCGACGATCTGCCCCGTCACATGGGGGGGGAGGGCGAGGATGTCCTCGTACGTCGCGGGGCGCTTGCGGGGAACGGTCGACATGGCAGGCCGAGAATAGCGCTCCGCTAGACTCCCCTTCCATGCCGCGCCTCCGCCTCCTGACCGCCGGGGAGTCCCACGGACCGCTCCTGACCGCGCTCCTCGAGGGGCTCCCGGCCGGGCTCCGCCTCGACGTCGCGGCGATCGACGCCGACCTCGCGCGGCGGCAGCACGGCTACGGGCGAGGCGGGCGAATGAAGATCGAGCGCGACCGGGTGCAGTTCACCGGCGGGCTCCGCGGCGGCGAGACGCTCGGCTCGCCGCTCGCGATGTCGGTCGAGAACCTCGACCACGGCGTCTGGAGATCGGTGATGGGGCCCCTCGAGGTCGACGCGGAGGCCGCCGCGAAGCGGCGTCTCTCGTCGCCGCGGCCGGGCCACGCCGACCTCCCCGGGGGGCTCAAGTACGGCCGGCGCGACCTGCGCGACGTCCTCGAGCGGGCGAGCGCGCGGGAGACGGCGGCGCGCGTCGCCGCCGGCGCCGTCTGCCGGCAGCTCCTCGCCGCGTGCGGAATCGAGGTGAGGAGCGGCGTCCTCTCCGTCGGGCCCGTCTCGGTCGAGGAGCCGCGCGAGGGGTTCTCGTTCGCGACGCTCGCGAACGTCGACGACGCCTCCCCGTTCCGCGCCGTCGACCCGTCGCTCGAGGAGAAGATGACGCAGGCCGTCGACTCGGCCGCGAAGAAAGGGGACACGCTCGGCGGGACGATCCTCGTCGCCGCGCGCGGCGTCCCGCCCGGGCTCGGGTCGCACGTCTCGTGGGACCGGAAGCTCGACGGGCGGATCGGGCAGGCGATGCTCTCGATCCCGTCGGTGAAGGCCGTCTCGATCGGCTCCGGCGTCTCGAACGCGTTCGCCCCCGGCTCCCTCGCCCACGATCCCGTCGGCTGGAGCTCCGAGCGGGGCTTCTTCCGCGAGCGCAACCGCGCCGGCGGCCTCGAGGGGGGGATCACGAACGGAGAGGACGTCCTGGTGATCCTCTTCCAGAAGCCGATCGCGACGCTCCGCGAGGGGCTCCCCTCCGTCGAGATCGACACGAAGGCGACGCACCGCGCGCAGTACGAGCGCTCCGACGTGACGGCCGTCCCCGCCTGCGGCGTCATCGGAGAGGCGATGCTCGCCTTCGTCCTCGCCGACGCCCTCCTCGAGAAGACCGGGGGCGACTCGATGGGCGAGGTCCGCCGGAACCTCGACGCCGTCCTCGCGGAGCAGAAGGAGTTCTGACGATGGACTTCTCCCCCGCTTCGCTCGACCGCGAATTTCCCTCGCGTGCCGGCACGATCCAGATGAACCACGCGGCGATCTCGCCGCTCCCCGCGCGCGCCGCCGCCGCGCTCGGCGAGTACGCGGAGCTCCTCGCTTCGCGCGGACCGCTCGCCTTCCCCGAGCTGACGGCGCGGCTCGCGGCGCTCCGCGAAACGGGGGCCCGCCTCCTCGGCGTCACGCCCGAGCTCGGCGGCGCCTCGTCCGTCTCGATCGTCCCGAACACGACGTACGGCCTCGCGCTCGTCGCGGGCGGGCTCGACTGGAAGCCGGGCGACGTCGTCGTGACGACGGAGTCGGAGTTCCCGGCGAACCTCGCCCCGTGGCTCGACCTCGCGCGGCACGGCGTCGAGGTCCGGCGCATCCCGACGCGCGACGGCGCCTACACGGCCGAGGAGGTCGTCGCCGCCTGCGACGAGAGGACGCGCCTCGTCTCGCTCTCGCTCGTCGCCTACCACACCGGCTTCGTCGCGCCGGCCGCGGAGGTCTCGGCGTTCTGCCGGGAGCGCGGCATCGCGTTCGGCCTCGACGGCATCCAGGCGGCCGGGGCGATCCCGGTCGACGTCGCCGCGCTCGGGGCCGACTTCCTCTCCGCCGACGGGCACAAGTGGATGCTCGGCCCCGAGGGGTGCGGGCTCTTCTTCACGGCGCCCGCGTTCCGCGCGCGGCTGCGCCCGCCATCCGGCTGGCTCAACCTGAAGAGGACGCACCCGACACAGTACGAGCTCGGCGCGAGCCCGGCCTACGCCGAGGACGCGACGAAGTTCGAGATCGGCGCGCTCCCGATGCCGGGGGTCTTCGCGCTCCGCGCCTCGATCGGCCTCCTCCTCGAGGCGGGCCTCGAGACGGTCGGACGGAGGATTGGTGCCGTCCTCGACGTCCTCACCGAGGGCCTCCCGAAGCTCGGCTTCGCGCCGGTCCTCCACCGTCAGGCGATCCGCTCCGGCATCCTCGCGGCACGCCCGCCGGCGGGAGTCGATGCCCGACGCGCGATGAACCACCTCGAGGCGGGCGGCGTCGCCTGCTCGGCGCGCGCCGGCTTCCTGCGCCTCTCGCCCCATTTCGGGAACGAGCCGGAGGACGCGGAGCGCGTCCTCGAGCTCCTCGCACGCCTCTGATCGGGCGCGCCCGGGCGCGCCTCAGCGAAAGGCGGAGGGGAGCTCGACGTCGCGCGGAGGGACGACCGGCGCCGCGAGGTCGCGCGACCCGATCCACTCCGCGTCGAGGACGTGGAGCCTCGGGTCGACCGGCGTCCAGCGCGCGCCGCTCCGCTTCCAGACGCCGTAGTGGAGCTGGGGCGTCGGCGTGAAGCGGTTCACGCCGACCTCGCCGACCTGCTCCCCGCGCCGGACGACCTGCCCGCGCCGGGCCCGTATCACCCCGAGGTAGCCGAGGACGGTCCGGGTCCTCTCGCCGTGGGCGATCACGACGACGTTCCGGAAGCTCCTCCACTCGGCCCCCGCGCTCCCCGGCACGCGCCCGGCGAAGACGATCCGTCCGCCCGCCGGGGCGAGTACCGGCGTCCCTTCCGGGGCCGCGAGGCCGAGGCCCGGGTGGAACTCGGGGCGGAGCGTGAGCGGCGAGACGCGGGGCCCGAAGAGGTGGACCGGAACCGCCGCCGACGGCTCGAGAGGAGAGCGGGAAGGGATCCGGCCCGGCTCCTCGGTCTTCGCGGAGGCGAGGGTGCGGCGGAAGCCCTCCATCGCGCGGAGGCGCCTCGCGAGGCGGTGGACCTCCGCCTCGAGCGCGTCCGGAGTGGCGGCGGGCTCGGGCTCGATCGTCTCCACGAGGCCGTCGGGACGCGGCAGGTCGAGGACGACGGCCATCCGCGCCAGGAAGAGCTCGTCGGTCCGGACGCGCTTGTCGAGCCTCTCGTAGCGAAGTCGGACGGAGTCGAACGCGAGGAGACCCCGCCGGGCCGTGGCCCGGATCGTCAGCCGCTCGGCAGAGCGGACGACGTAGGCGACGAGGTCCGGGGCGCCGAAGAGCCCGATCGCGACGAGCGTCCCCGCGAGGACGAGGAGAGCCCCCACGACCCGGCCGGCGTTCCCGTCGATCTTCCAGGCGCGCGGGCGGCGCCTCGGATCGCTCGAATGGAAGCGGACCTCCGTCACGGCGACCACGCCGGCGCGCCGGTCTCGATGCCGAGCCTGCGGCCGTCGATCCGCGAGGGCGGGAGGATCGTCCGGTCCACGACGAGGCGTACGACGCCCGGCCCATCGACGTCGAGCCGCAGCGCCTTCCACCCTCCGTGCGGAAGCTCCACGTGCCCGCGCGCGCGGTCGTTCCAGAAGACGCGGACCCCCACCGCCTCGCCGTCGGGCCGGGCGTTCCGCACCGGGAGCCTGAGGAGCGACGGGCGTCCGGCCGGCGCGTCGATCCGGAACGCGGCGGCGCGGGAGGTCCATCGGAACGGCCGGCCGTCGGGCTCGTGCTCCTCGCCCCAGAGGCCGGCGACCGGGGCATGTGCGAACGCCGCATCGGCGCTCCACGTCTCGACGCCGCGCGCGAGCGCACTTCCGAGGAGGAGTACCGACGCGCCCGCGACGACGACCGGCAGGACGTGCCCGAGCATGCGGGCCGACCGACCCTCGGGCGGCGCCGGGAGCCGCGATGTCAGGAGACCCGCGAGGGCGGCGATCTCCCCGTAGACGAGGTGGGAGCCGAAGAGGAAGACGACGAGGAGGCCGACGACCGCGGCCCCCGCGCCGGCCGCCCGGAGCGACTCCTCCGAGCGCGCCCCGCCGAACGAAAGCGCGCCGCCGAGCGCCGGCAGGAGGCCGGCGAGGAGGAGGGCGAAGACCGCCGTCCCCGCGAGACCCGTCTCCGCGAGGGTCCCGAGGTAGAGGGACGGAGGGTGATCGGTGAACGAGACCTCCGTCCCGAGCAGGTCGTGGGCGGCGTCGGGGAAGCGCGACCGGAACGTTCCGAGGCCGCTGCCGGTGACCGGGTGCTCCCGCGCGAGGGCGAGGGCCCCCTCGTAGAGGAGGAGCCGCTGCGGCTCGCCGAGAGTTGTCGCCTCCTTCTTCCCGAACGAGTCCGAGATCCGCGCGAGGAGGGCGCTTCGGCCTCCGCCCCCGGTGGGCCACGCGAGGGCGGCTCCGAACGCGAGGGCGACGAGGATCGCGAGCGTCCCGGCCGAGAGAGCCACGCGGCGCCTCACGCCCGGCTTCTGTCCGGCGAGCGCATGCGTCGCGGCCCAGAGGACGAGAACGAGGACCGACACGAGCGCGCCGATGAAGCCGCCCCGCGAGCCGGCGTCCGCGAGGAGGACGAGGAGCCCGGCGGCGCCGACCCCCGCGGCCGCGCGGCGCAGCCAGCCCCCCGAGACGACGAGCGCGAGGCACGGGGCCAGGAGGAGAGCGGCGCCGACTCCGGCGGCGGACGGGTCCGTGAAGGTGGACTGCGCGCGCCCCCAGGTCTCCCAGTGCGCCGCACGCAGGTGCGGGAGGAGCCCGGCCTTCTGGAGGAGCGCCGTCCCGCCCGCGGCGACCGCGGCGACGACGAGGGCCGCGTCCACGAGGCGCGCCCCGCGCCGATCGCGTCCCGCGCGCACGCCGAGCGCGTGGAAGCCGGCGGCGAGGAAGAGGGCGGCGAGCATCGCGACGCTCCCGGCCACCGCCTGCTCCGCGTCGAGCCCGAGCCGGTTGACGACCCGCGGCGGCGGGACGTCCCGGACGAGGAGGTAGGCCGTACGCGCGAGGACGATCGCGGAGAGGACGGAGACCGCCGAGACCGACGCGAAGGCGCGCCAGAGCGGCGTCAGGCCGTGGCGGGCCGGCGGCCGCTCGAGGTCGTAGATCGAGCGGAGGGCGGCGCCGGCGAGGTAGGCCGCAAGCGGGACCGGCGCGACGACGGCCGGATGGGAGAGGCCGAACGCCAGGGAGGAGACGCCCGACACCGCCACCGCGAGCCCCGCGAGCGGGAGCGACCGGAGCGGCGCGAGGACGGCCGCCGCGAAGAGGAGGACCGAGGCGCCCCAGACCGCCGTCCGCAGGGGCGGGAGCGGCGGCAGGAGGACGACCGAGCAGAGGACCGCGAGGACGATCCAGCCGAGGAACGCGAAGACCCCGGCGACGGGGCTCGGACGGCTCACGGAGACGGCTCCGTCGCCGGACGCAAAGGCGGCCGGGCGAGCTGAAGGGCGAGGACACGACGGTCGCCGCGCTCCTCCCCCGCCGGGGAGAAGCCGCGGCTCGCCTCGACGGCGAGGAGGCCGCCGCGCGACGGGACGTTACCGGGCCGGAGGGGACCGCGTTCCACGACGACATCCTGCCACGCGCGGCCCGTGACGGAGACCTTGCGGACCGGCCCTCCGTCGAGCCGGAGCGCGACGACGAGCGGCCGGCGCCCGAGCCCCTCCTGCATCCCGCGAAGCCGCACGCTCAGGCGCTCCCCATCGGGGACCCCCACCGGGACGAGCGCGCGCGGGCCGACCCAGAAGTAGGGCTTCTCCGTCGCTTCGGCCGACCACTCTCCCGCGCCCCAGCGTCCCCTCTCCTCTCCCGGACGGGTGAGGAGGACGGTGCCGCCCCAGGCGGCGAGCGTCGCGAGCGCGAGGGCGCCCGCCCGGCGGAAAAGGGGCTCCGAGGCCGGCCCGTCCGCCGCCCCCGGGAGGAGCGCCGCCGCGCCCCAGAAGAGGAGCTGGAGCTCCGGGAGGAGCCACGGGTGCGAGGCGAGACCCGTCGCCGCGAACGCGAGGAGGCCGGGGGCGAGCGCTGCGGCGGGCGAGGCCGACGCCGCTCCGCTCGCGAGCGAACGGCCGAGGAGGAGCGCGAGCGGGACGAACGGCAGGAGGACGAGGAGCCCGCCCGGGACGCCGTTCTCCGCGACCGCCTGGAGGTAGTAGTTGTGGAGGTTCTCGACGCGGACCGGGAAGGCCGGGTCGCGGAACTCGTCGAAGCGTGCCGGCACGCGCCCGGGGCCGATGCCGGCGACGGGGCTCTCCGCGACCATCCGCGCGCCCGCCGTCCAGAATCCGAGGCGCCCCGCCCGGACCGCGTTCAGCGCCGCCTCCGGCTCGAGGAGCGTCGCGGCGCGCCGGCGCAGGAGCGCGCCGACGTCGCCCGGCCACGCCGCGACCGCGCCGACGGCGAGGCCGGCCGCGAGGCCCGCCCCGAGGAGGAGCCGCCGGCTCCCGCCACGCCCCTCCTTTCGCCGCGCGTGGAGCGCTCCGAGAAGGGTCGCGCCGCCCGCGAGGAGCGCGGCAAGCCACGCCGTCCGCGAGCCGGAGAGGAGGAGGCCGGCGAGGACAAGGCCGGCGGCGAGGCTCCACGCGAGCCGCCGCGCTCCGCGCGCCGCGTACGCGAGCGCGAGCGCCGGGAAGAGACCCAGCGCCATGGCGGCGCCGGTCGCGTTGTAGTCCGGGAGCGTCGCGGGGACCCGGAGCCCCGCCGAGAGCGCCTCGTAGTGCGAGGGGCTCCAGAGCTTCAGCCCCGTCGCGGCCTCGATCACCGCGAACGCGCCGACGAGGGAGAGCCCTGCGACGAGCGCCGCGAGCGGCGCCCCCTCTCCGCGGGCCGCTGCGACGCGGCGGAAGAGGACGAAGCCGAGAAGGCCGCAGGCGTGGACGAGCGCCGCCCGGAGCGGGGCCGCGGCGTGGCCGCTCCCGGCCGAGAAGAACGAGCTCGCGAGCTCCCTCACCGCCGGGAGGAGCTCTGCGGGCGCGACCGCCGCGAGCGTGGCGGCGATCGCGCCCGCCGTCATCGCCGCCGTCGAGAGCGCGAGCGCCCGCGGGAGCGGTGCGGAGGCGCCCGGGGCCGCGCCGCGGAGAAGCGCCGCCGCCGCGAGGAGGAGGAGGACGAGCTCGGCGGGCGCCACCCAGGGCCCAACGACGAGGTTCCCGAGGATCGGCAGGAGCGCGAGCGTCGCGGCCGACAGGAGCACCGCGCCGTGCGGCCTCGCGAGGGCCGTGCCCAGGACGACCGCCGCGAAGGCGAGAAGGGGGATCGGGGCCGGCTGCCAGGGGATACGGAGGGCCGCGAACGCGAGCGCCAGGAGAGCCAGCGCGAGCGCTGCCCGCGCCGCGCCAGCCGCGAGCGGGAGAAGGCGCCCGCGGCGCCCGTCCACTACGCCCCCGCGTCCTGGAGCGGCGTGACCGACGGCGGCCCGCCCGCCCGGGCGCGGATCGCCTCGAGGGCCGCCGCGGCGGCGGTCAGCGTCGTCAGGCACGGGATGTCCCGCTCGAGCGCGTTCCGCCGGATCGCGACCTCGTCGTAGAACGACTCCTTCCCGAGGGGCGTGTTCACGACGAGCTGGATCTCTCCGTTGATCATCCGGTCGACGACGTTCGGGCGCCCCTCGTTCACCTTCAGGACCGGCGCCGCCGGGAGCCCCGCCGCGTGGAGGAACGCCGCCGTCCCGCCCGTCGCCGAGAGGCGGAAGCCGAGCGCGGCCAGCTCGCGCGCGATCGGGAGGAGCCCCTCCTTGTCGCCGTCGTGGACCGAGCAGAAGACGGTGCCCGACTCCGGCAGGCGGAGCCCGGCCCCGGCCGCGGCCTTCAGGAACGCGAGGCCGAAGCTCCGGTCGCGCCCCATCACCTCGCCCGTCGAGCGCATCTCGGGGCCGAGGATCGTGTCGACCCCCTCGAAGCGGCGGAACGGGAAGACGGGCGCCTTGATCGAGACCCCGAGGACAGGCGGCTCCTTCGTCAGGCCCACCTCCTCGAGCGACTCGCCGAGGCAGAGGCGAGCGGCGATCCGCGCGAGCGGGACGCCCGTCGCCTTGGCGACGAACGGGACGGTGCGGGACGCGCGGGGGTTCACCTCGAGGACGTAGAGCTTTCCCTCTCGGATCGCGAACTGGACGTTCATCAGGCCGACGACGCCGAGCGCCCTCCCCAGGCGTCGCGTCGCCTCGCGGATCTCGCCGAGAGCCTCCCGCGGGACGCGTCGGTAGGGCGGGATGACGGCGTAGGAGTCGCCCGAGTGGATCCCCGCCTCCTCGATGTGCTGCATCACGCCCGCGACGACCACGTCCTTCCCGTCGCCGACGGCGTCGACGTCCAGCTCGAACGCGTCCTCGAGGAAACGGTCGAGGAGGACGGGGCGCCCCGGGAAGGCCGCGAGCGCCTCCTCGAGGACGCCGCGGAGAGCCGAGTCGTCGTAGACGATCCTCATCGCCCGGCCGCCGAGGACGTAGCTCGGCCTGACGAGGAGCGGGAAACCGAGACGCGCCCCGACGGCGAGCCCCTCCTCGACGTCGCGCGCCGTCCCCCACGGCGGGGCCGCGAGGCCCGTCTCGGCGAGGAGCGCGCCGAAGCGCTCGCGGTCCTCGGCACGGTCGATGGCGTCGGGGGAGGTGCCGAGGATCGGCACGCCCGCCTCCTGGAGCGGGTGCGCGAGCTTCAGCGGCGTCTGCCCGCCGAACTGGACGAGGACGCCGACCGGCTTCTCCTTCTCGATCACCGCCATGACGTCCTCGAACGTCAGCGGCTCGAAGTAGAGCCGGTCCGAGGTGTCGTAGTCGGTCGAGACGGTCTCGGGGTTGCAGTTCACCATCACCGACTCGTAGCCGGCCTCCGAGATCGCCCGCGCCGCGTGGACGCAGCAGTAGTCGAACTCGAGCCCCTGCCCGATCCGGTTCGGCCCCGAGCCGAGGACGACGACCTTCTTCCTCTCCGTCGGAGCCGCCTCGCACTCCGTCTCGTAGCAGGAGTAGAGGTACGGCGTCGACGACTCGAACTCGGCGGCGCAGGTGTCGACGCGCGAGAAGACGGGCGCGACGCCCGAGGAGAGGCGCGCGGCCCGCGCCTCGGAGGCGCTCCGCCCCGCGAGGCGCCCGAGGTCCTCGTCGGAGAAGCCCATCCTCTTGGCGCGACGCAGGAGCGAAGGTGCGGCGAGCGCCTCCGCGCCGGCCGCCTTCAGCTCGGCCTCGAGCGCGATCACCTCGCGGAAGCGGTCGAGGAACCAGGGGTCGATGGCCGTCACGTCGTGCAGGAACTCGACCGAGGCTCCCGAGCGGAGCGCGTCGAGGACCGCGTGGACCCGATCGGGGCGCGGCACGCGGAGCGCCTCGGCGCGCGGCATCGACGGGGCGGCCGCGGAGGTCCAGCCCCCGCGGCCCGACTCGAGCGAGCGGAGCGCCTTGCCGAACGCCTCGTGGAAAGTCCGGCCGAGGGACATGACCTCCCCCACCGACTTCATCTGGACGCCGAGGACGTCGGAAGCGCCCGGGAACTTCTCGAACGCGAAGCGCGGGATCTTGACGACGACGTAGTCGAGCGACGGCTCGAAGCAGGCGGGGGTCTTCTTCGTGATGTCGTTCGGGAGCTCGTCGAGCCGGTAGCCCACGGCGAGGAGCGCGGCGATCTTCGCGATCGGGAAGCCGGTCGCCTTCGAGGCGAGGGCCGACGACCGCGAGACGCGCGGGTTCATCTCGATGACGATCCGCCGTCCCGTCCGCGGGTCCACCGCGAACTGGATGTTCGACCCCCCGGTCGCCACGCCGACGGTCCGGATGACGGTCTTCGCGTCGTCGCGCATCGCCTGGTACTCGACGTCGGTGAGCGTCACCTGCGGCGCGACCGTGATCGAGTCGCCCGTGTGGACCCCCATCGGGTCGAGGTTCTCGATGGAGCAGACGACGACGCAGGTGTCGGCCGCGTCGCGCATCAGCTCGAGCTCGAACTCCTTCCAGCCGAGGACCGACTCCTCGACGAGGACCTCGTGGACCGGCGAGAGGAGGAGGCCGCGCTTGACGATCGACTCGAAGTCGTCGGCGTTGAACGCGATGCCGCCCCCCGTCCCGCCGAGCGTGAAGGAGGGACGGACGATCACCGGGAACCCGAACGGCTGCGCGATTGCGCGCGCCTCGTCGACGGTCCGGGCGATCCCCGAGCGGAGGACGTCGACGCCGGCCGCCTGCATCGCCTCCTTGAAGAGGAGGCGGTCCTCGCCGAGCTGCACGGACCGGGCCGAGGCCCCGAGGAGCTCGACGCCGTACTTCTCGAGGACCCCTTCGTCGTGGAGCGCCATCGCGAGGTTGAGCGCCGTCTGCCCTCCGACCGTCGGCAGCAGGGCGTCGGGACGCTCCTTCGCGATCACCCGCTCGACCGTCGGGAGGTCGAGCGGCTCGACGTAGGTCGCGTCGGCGAACTCCGGGTCCGTCATGATCGTGGCGGGGTTCGAGTTGACGAGGACGACCCGGTACCCCTCCCGCCGGAGAGCCCGGCAGGCCTGGGTGCCGGAGTAGTCGAACTCGCACGCCTGCCCGATGACGATCGGGCCGGACCCGAGGACCAGGATCGACTTCAGGTCGGCTCTCTTCGGCACGGGGCGGAGTCTAAGGGAACGCCGCGCGGCGGGCGGGAAGGGGGCCGGATGGAAGAGAGGCCTTGACGGCGCGGCGGCCGGTTCGGGATGATGCCCCGTCGACCCCAGCCCCGGACATCCGTTCTCCCGAGCCTCCCCGGAGGTCCATGAAGCTCCCCGAGGGCCTCAGCTTCGACCACGTGCCCGAGCTCGAGCTGCTCTGGGCGGAGCTCTCGGAGATGCGCCTCGTCCTCGGCTCGCTTCCCCTCCTCGTCTGCTCCGTGGACGCCGAGGGCCTGTTCGCGTTCTGGAACGGCGAGTGTGAAAGGGTCACGGGCTACACAGCGCGGGACGTCGTTCGAAGCCCCGGCGCGGTCGACCTGCTCTTCCCCGACCCGCTCCAGAAGGCCCGGATGTGCGAGCTCTGGAGGGAGTCCCGCCGGGGCTTCCGGAACGTCGAGGTCGACCTGACGACGAAGGCCGGGGCGGTCCGGACCGTTTCCTGGTCGACGCTCGCCGCCTCCGGCCCGGCCGAGGAGAGGGACGTCTGGGCCGTCGGCGTCGACCGGACCGACGCGCGCCGGAACGAGCAGGTCCTCACGCTCGTCGCCGAGGTCAACGCCCGCCTCCTCGCCCGGGCGCCGCTCCCCGAGATCCACGCGTTCATCTGCCGCACGGTCGCCGAGGTCTTCCGCTTCGGGCTCGTCTGCATCGGCCAGCGCCAGGCCGACGGCACGGTGCGGATGAGCGGACTCGCCGGCGCGCACGCCGCGGAGGCCGCCGCCCACGAGATCCGCTGGGATCGCCCCTCCCCGCGCGGCGGGATCACCGGCGCGGCGATCCGGACCGGTCTCGTTCAGCGCGCCGACGCGGGGAACGGCGACGGCTTCGGCGGCACCTGGCGGAACCGCTCGGCCGGCCGAAGGATCGGCGCCTCGATCGCCCTCCCGCTCGTCGCCGGCGGAACGGCCGTCGGCGCCCTCACGGTCCACGCCCCGAACGCGAACGCCTTCGACCCGCGAACCGTCGACCTCCTCCTCCGGCTCACCCAGCAGATCTCGCTCTCGTTCGACCACGCGGCCGGATTGACCGAGATCCGCCTCCAGTCGCTTGCCCTCGACGCCGTCCACCACTCCGTCGTCATCACCTCCCCCGACGGGACGATCGAGTGGGTCAACCCCGCGTTCACGAGGATGACCGGCTTCTCGCGCGAGGAGGCGGTCGGGCGAACGCCGCGGATCCAGTCGTCGGGGCGGCACGACCGGGCCTTCTTCGAGGACCTCTGGAAGACGATCCTTTCGGGGCGCACCTGGGAGGGGGAGACGACGAACTGCCGGAAGGACGGCTCGGTCTACGTCGAGGACCAGACGATCACCCCCGTCCGGGACGAGAACGGCGAGGTCGCCCACTTCGTCTCCGTCAAGCGGGACATCACCCAGCGCAAGCGCTACGAGGAGGCGATCGTCCACCTCTCGCGGCACGACCCGCTCACGGATCTCCCGAACCGTCGGGTCGTCACCGAGGACCTCGTCCGCCTCCTCGCCCGCGCCGAGCGCGGCCTCCCTTCCGCGCTCCTCCTCGTCGACCTCGACAACTTCAAGGAGGTCAACGACCGCTCCGGGCACGCCTCGGGGGACTCCCTCCTGCGCGCGTTCGCCCGGCTCTTCCTCGACGCGGTCCGGCCGGGGGACCTCGTCGGGCGGATCGGCGGGGACGAGTTCGCGATCCTCCTGGAGGGGGCGGGGGCCGAGGAGGCTCGCGTCGTCGCCGAGCGGGTCCGCGACCGCGCCGCGGCGCTCGCGAGCCCCGAGGGCTACGACGGGCCGCCGGTCGGCGCGAGCATCGGCATCGCCCTGGTGGCGGGCCACGCGCAGCCCGCCGACGTCCTCGCGACGGCCGACGCGGCCCTCTACGACGCGAAGTCCGGGGGGAAGGGGCGCGTCGCCCTGCGGACCCAGCCCGCCGCTCCGCGCAGCGGAAGCTGGAAGGCCTGAGGTCCCGCCGGGTCAGCGGGCCGGGCCACCGGCCGGGTGGAGGACCGCGCCGGTGAAGATCCGACCGGCCCGCTCGCCGTCGCGACGATAGGAGCAGAAGCGGACGGGCGGGCCGAACGTGCAGAGCGCCGGACGGACGACCCGCTCGGGGCGGACCCCCCGCCGCAGGAGAGCCGCCTCGTTGAACGCCGCCACGTCGAGCCAGCTCCGGTCGCCGCGCCCCGCGACGACCGCGCCGTCGGGGACCGGGTCGCCCAGGGCGGCGAGGACCTCCGGACCCACCTCGTATGCGTCGCGAGAGATCGACGGGCCGAAGAGCGCCCACGCCCGATCGGCGCTCCCGCCGCGCGCCTCGAGCGCGTCGAGCGCCGCCTCGACGACGTGGGCGGCCGTCCCCCGCCACCCGGCGTGCGCCGCGGCGAGGACGCCCGCGTCGAGGTCGGCGAGGACGATCGGGACGCAGTCCGCCGTCACGACCGCGACGACGAGGCCGCGTTCCGTCGTAACGATCGCGTCGGCCACGCCGGCGACCGCGACCTCGCCCGGCGCGCCCCCGCGCGCCTCGACGACCGCGGCCCCGTGGACCTGCTTCAGGCGCGCCACGGGCGCCTCCGGGACGCCCAGCAGCCGGGCGAAGCGCCGTGCCCCCTCGTCGGCCGGGAGGTCGTCCGGCACCAGGTCGAGCGTCGTGAAGCCCGCCGAGATCCCGGGCGGCAGCCCCTCGTAGAGCGCCCCGCCCCCGTCCGGCCAGCGGAGCGCGCTCACAGGAGCCACGCCACGACGAAGACGCCGACCATCGCGAGGAGCAGGGCGACCTTCGCGGCGCTCCCGAGGACGATCCCGAGCCAGGTACCGAGACCCACCCGCCCCGCCTGGCGCAGGTCGCGGCGCGCCACGTACTCCCCGAGCGCCGCGCCGGCGAACGGGCCGAAGAGAACGCCGACGAATCCGAAGAAGAGCCCCGCCACCGTGCCGAGCGCGGCTCCGACGAGCGCGAGCGGGCTCGCGCCGACCCGCTTCGCCCCGAGCGCCGTCGCGGCGAAATCGACGACGAACGTGAGCGCCGTCAGGAGGCCGATGACGACGAGCGGGAACCAGCCGACTTTCGAGAACCCGTCGATGAAGGCCCCGAGGAAGAGGCCGGCGAAGACGAGCGGCGCGCCCGGGATCGCCGGCAGGACGGCCCCCGCGATCCCGGCGAGGACGAGGAGGAGGGCCAGGACCCAGAGCGCGGCGTCGGGCACGGCGCGCAGGATAGCAAGGGGCCTCCGCTGCGCCGCGGCGGCTGCGGCGCAGCGTTGACGCCGCGGCGCGACGCCGTATAGAAGGCGTCCATGACGACCGCACGCGACCTCCTCGCCCGGAAGAAGTCCGCCGCGGTGATCACCGTGGCCCCGGACGCCACCGTCCAGGACGCCGCCCGCCTCATGCACGAGCACCGGATCGGCGCGCTCGTCGTCGCGGAGGGATCGACGATCCGCGGAATGTTCACCGAGCGCGACGTCCTCTGGCGCGTCGTCTCGGAGGGGCGCGACGCGGCCACGACCGCCGTCCGCGACGTCATGACGTCCGACGTGATCGTCGTCCGGCCGGAGCGCGAGATCGACGACATCGAGGGGATCCTGATGCAGCACCGGATCCGCCACCTCCCCGTGGCGGGCGAGGAGGGGCTCCTCGGGATGCTCTCGATCGGCGACCTGAACGCCTTCCGCGCCGACGCGGACCACCAGGCCGTCGAGTACCTCACCGAGTACATCTACGGCCGGAGCTGATCGGGATGGGGAGCGGCGGCAGGTGGCCGCCGCTCCCCTCCCACTCCACCGGACACTCGGGTCCGCATTCGGCAGTTCCGCCGGATGAAGCCAAGGAGCGAGCGGAGGCTGCCCTTTCGGATTCGTTCGTCGAGGTCCTCGAAGGCAACCGACGTGTCGGCCTTGCGGACGCACTTCTCCCACGCGGCCGGATGCGCCCTCAGCTCCGCGGTCATCTCTTCGATCTGAGCTCGGATCTGCTTCCCGGGGCCTCCGATCGCAAGGTCAAGAGGACGCCCTCTCCGAGGCCCCGGCCAGCCCGCTACCGGGCCTTCTCCGCTGTCTCTGCGAGCCAGCGAAGGATGAGCCGCTGAAGATCGTCCGCGCTGATCCCGAGTGGCTCGAGAGGCGTCGCCGCCTCCCGAATCGCTTCCGCAGCGATGGACTCCGCCTCCTTCACGCGCTTTGCGAGTCCCGCCCTCTCGAGGCGCTCGTGTGAGTAGAGAAAGTGGAGGCGAAAAACGTCCACGATCGTCGCGTTGAGCGCGATTGGGACTTCGCTCTTCCAGCCGTCCTGCTCGACGCAGGGCGCTGACAGCGTCGTCCCGAAGTAGAGACGCTCGTCTCGGACCTCAACGACGAGCGGATCCCCCGCGGGGGGATCGAGCCCCACCATCCGGATGAACCTCGCCGAGACCCGAACCTCTCCGGTCCACGTCCCGAACGCCGGTAGAGACACGGACACGCCCGAGACGGAGATCGAGAGCATGCCTTCGTCCACGCTGACGAGCGCCTCGGCGGACTCCTCCTGAGGAATCAGCCGGGCCATCCGCCCCAGCGCCTCGACGAGCTCGTGGCGAGCCACCGAGACCCGCCGCTGCTCGCCTCTCGCGAGGCTGGGCAACCGCTCGCTCACTCCAGGATCTCCCGGACGAGCTCCGCTCCCCGCCCGAGGTCCGTCGCCTTCAGCTCCACGACCTTCCACGGCGGCTCGCCGGCCACGAGCCGCTCCCTGATCCGACGATCCCGGCGGAGGTTCATGCCCGTGTGGAAGCAGGCGCCATCGACGTAGAGGGCGATGCGCCTTCCCTTGACCACGAAGTCGGCGAGGGAGATCGGCTTGCCGCCTTCCTTCGGCGCGACAGGCACCTGCGTCTCCACGTCGAGCGAGTGCTTCTCGAAGAGCCGGAGGAACTTCAGCTCGAGCGGCGAGCCCACTCCCGCGTCGTACGCCTCGAGCCACGGGCTCGGGTCGAGGACGTCGCCGAGGGCTCCGGGCATCGGCTCCGGCGCAGCCGTCGCGAGAGCCTCGAGGTGCTCGACGACGTGCGGCCAGGAGAGGCGTCCGTGGTGCCGCTGGTTCTGGTACGACTTGAGGCACCGGTAGCAGGCCTCGTCGCAGTCGCGGTGGTCGAGGTGGTCGAGCGTCCGCGCCGCGACGAGGTGCAGCTCGACGATCGCCCTCTCGAGGAAGCCGCTGCCGCCGACCGCCGCGTCGACGAACGTGAGGGAGCCTCTCTTCCACTGCTTCCCGTCCCGGCTCATCTTCCAGAGGGGCTCCAGCTCGAACTCGATCTCCGGCCCGTCCAGCGTGTACTGAAGGCGCATCCCGGAACGCAGGGCGTAGCCGAGCGACAGCCCCCATCGGCTGTAGGCCGTCTCGTCCATGTCGAGCGGGAGGTCGACGAGGAACCGGAGAGTCGAGGCCTTGCTGACCGCGACGATGGCGAGCGGCTGCGGCGCCTTCCCCGCGTTCCTGCAACCCGACGCGTGGCCGAACGGGTCCTCGGCGCCGCTGTTCGGCTCCTTGCGCCCCTTCTTCGCCTTCCGACCCTCCCCTTCTCCCTCCGCCGGCGTCAGGATCCGCCCGCAGGACGGACAGAGGAAGAACCCCCGCGCCTCGGAGTGAAGGAGCGGGATCCCCTTGTCGTGGTCGGCCTTCGTCGGAGGGGCCGACTCGTTCACCCAGCGGACGTCCTCCTCCCGCCGCAGCTCCGCGGCCCAACCGGTGGGCAGGCGGAAGCGGCCGAGGACGTCGCCGTTCCACTGCGGGTAGACCCGCAGGAGGCTCGCGAGGGCGAAGCGGTCTTCCTCGTCGGCGATCGGCTTGTCATCGCGCACGGCGAGGAAGCCCCCGAACTCCCAGCCCGGGAGCGGCCTGCCGGCCTCGCGCGCCTTCCCGCAGCGGGGACAGACGACGTGGTCCTCGGCCCCGTAACGAAGCGCGCAGGCGCCGCAGATGACGTAGGGCCACTGCGGGTCGTCCGTCCTCGGGTTCCACGGCGAGGCCATATCGAGCCCCGTCACGCGCCACCGCTTGCCGCGCGCATGCGCCGGCGCGTCGGGCTGGTACTGCGCGAGGCCGAACCGGCGGACGACCGTGATCGGCTCCTCCTCGTGCTCGTCGCGCAGGAGGCGGAGAGTCGCAGGCTCGCTCGGGAACTCGTACCCGGGGAGCAGCCCGAACTCCGCGAACCGCCGCATCGGGTGTCCGCTCCCGCGGTCGTCGGCCTCGCTGCGCTCGCGTCCACCTTCCCGGTCCGGGAGGCCCAGGAGCCGCTTCTTGAGCGTCATCGCGTTCACGGCGTTCCAGGTCCCCTGCCCGAGCGTCGCCCACTGGTCGATCCGCTTCTGAAGCTCGACGATCTGGAACCGCACGCGGTCGAAGAGTCCCCGGACGCGAACCGGTTGGGCGGCGAGAGTCTCGAGGAGCTTTTCCCGCGTCTCGAGGCCCGCCGGGCCGAGCACGTCCGAACCGAACGCCTTCAGCGCGAGGTCCGCCGCCTCCTCGAACCGGGCCTCGAAGGCGGCGACGAGCTCGTCGACCGCTTCCTCCCTCAGCTCGCCCTGGAGCGTGACGTACTCGGCCATCCGTCCCTTAAGGCCGGGCTCGGCCTCGCCGAAGGCGATGGCGTTGAGATGCCGGATGACGACGTCGCGGTTCCCGAGGCCGACCCCCGGCGCCGCCACCTCGCCCGCGATCATCTCGGCCGGCTTGTCGAAGAAGTACTGGTCGTGGGGCGTGTTCCGGGCGTAGCCGAGGACGATCCCCACCCGGCTCCGGCGCCCCGCGCGCCCGCCGCGCTGGGCGTAGTTGTCCGGCCTCGGGGGGACGTTCCGCATCAGCACCGCGTCGAGACCGCCGACATCGATCCCCATCTCGAGGGTTGGCGAGCACGCCAGGACGTTCAGCGGCGAGACGCTCGGCGGCGCCTTGAACGCCTCCTCGAGAACGATCCGGTCCGCTCCCGTCACCTGGGCCGTGTGCTCGCCCGCGACGAGGGGAAGGACGTCGTCCTTCCGGATCCTCTGGACGTAGCGGTTCTCGTCGACTTCCGCTGCGGGCCAGCGCTCGAAGGCTCCCTCGCAACGGGGGCACGGCGACCCCGGGTCGACCCACGGCATCTTCACGTTGCAGACCGTGCAGCGATACCGCTCGGAGGGTCTCGGCACGACGAGGAGGACGGCCTCGTCGTTCACCTGGAGGAGGTCGATCGCCTTCTTGTAGCCCTGGAGCTTCACGGGCGACGTGCGCCAGCTGCCGCGTCGAGAGGCCGAGGTCCGCCGCGAGGCCCTTCCCTTCGCCGTCCAGGAGCTCGGCGAGCTTCTCGTACCTCACGCCGACGAGGCCTAGGTTGAAGACGGTCGCCCGGTAGGCGGCGCCGAGCGCGAGGTCGTCGAGGAGCGGTGCCTCCTCCCACGCCCTCGCCTTCCGCTGGACGCTCTCGGGAAGGTAGGCGAGGTTCGCCGCCCGGTCGATCTTCGGGTTGTCGTGGCGCTCGGCGCCGCGGGCGGCGAGACGCTGGACGGCGTCGCCGATCGTCAGCCCGTCCGGCGTGTCCGACAGCAGCCGGACAAGGCGGCGGCGCATCCGGTCGTAGCGGCCGGCGTAGGTTATGAAGCGGGCCTGGTGGGCCGCGTCCTGCCGGCTGTCGGCGAAGACGAGGAGCCGCTCCTTTCCGTCGTACCCGGCGGGCCGGGTGGTCCGGTGCTCGTCCGCGAGCCCCTCGACGAGCCCCTCGGCGACGACCCTCACCGCCGCCGAGGTCCCGAGCGCGACCGGCGTCAGGATCGCGCCGTTCCCTGCGCTCGCCCCGCAGACGAGGCAGCGATTCCGGGCCGGCGCGAGCATCACTCGCTGGCCGTAGAGCGACTCGTTCCTCGAGAAGCCCATCGTCTCGGGATCGAACGACCCCTCCACGACCTCCCGCTCCTTCATCCGCTCGACGCGCCGCCCGCGCGGGGCCTCGTCCTCGGCCTCCTCGCCGTCCTCGCCCGCCGTCGCCTGGCGGGACCGGTCGTAGAGGACCCACTCCACCCCCTCCGCCTCGCCCGCGCGCGGCTGGAGCGTCGCCTCATCGGGCTCCTTCGGCCCGGCCAGGTGGAGCGCGTCCGCCCCGCAGGAGCGGCAGATCAGAAGCGGCGCCGTCCCGCGCCCGCAGGCGCAGAGCCCCTCGCCCATCGCGTAGAGCCGGCCGCAGCGCGGGTCGAGACAGCGATGGAACCGCCATCCCCCGCGGATCAGGCGATGCGCCCGGAGGCGCAGCGCCTCCGGGCCGTCCGGGAGCGTCGCGCCCGCGACGAGCGCCTCCACGACCTGCCGCCGCAGCTCGGCGGGCTCGGTTCCTTCAGCCTCCACGACCCTCGCGAGGACCCCGTCGGCGATCTGGGTCGGCGAGAGGGGCTTCTTCGCGAGGAGGTCGCCGAGAAGCCACGACGCGTACGCTCGGCCGGGCCACGTTCCCCCCGCCGGCGCCGGCACCTCGCGCAGCTCCTCTCCGACGACGCGAATGGTCCCCGGCTCGTCGCCCGTCAGCTTGCCGAGGAACCCGGCCACCGCCTCGTCACGCCGGCGTCTTCGCTCCTCCTCGGAGACGTCGTCTTCCGCGGTGCTCTTGATCGTCGCCGAGGTCGCGACCAGGACCAGCTTCGGGAAGCGGCGGGCGTCGCTCGCCTCCGCCCCCGTCGCCTCCTGCCCCGCCGTCGCGAGGTGCGCCCGGAGCCGCCGGACGAGGAGGGCGATGTTCGAGCCGAGGCTCCCGCGATACGTGTGGACCTCGTCGAGGACGACGAACCGGCAGCGGTGGTTCGCGAAGAGCGCCTCCCGGTCCGCGGGCCTCACGAGGAGGTACTCCAGCATCATGTAGTTCGTCAGGAGGAGGTGCGGCGGCGTCTTCCTGAGGGCCGCCCGCTGCTCCTCGGTCGTCTGCCGGTCGTACCGCGCCACCCGGACGTCGCCGCGACCCGCTCCCGCCAGGTAGTCCTTGATTCGGAGTTCCTGGTCGTTCGCCAGGGCGTTCATCGGGTAGACGAGGATCGACGTGATGCCCGGCTGCCGGAACCGGGCCGAGTCCTCGATCGCATTCTGGAGGACCGGCAGGAGGAAGCACTCGGTCTTCCCCGACCCGGTCCCCGTCGTCACGGCGAGCGGCCCCGCCCCGGGCGAGAGGAGATGAGTGATCGCCTCGCTCTGGTGCCGGTAGGCGGTCTTGGCGCCCGACCTCTTCTCCATCGTCTCCGCGAGGCGCGCGTCGAGGCCCAGCTCTCTCCACGGCCGCCCTTCCTTGAAGGGCCTGTGCGCCTGGAAGAACGGCTCCTGCGCGAGGAAGAGCGGCCGCTCGAGCGCCTCGACGAGCGCCGCCCGCAGCTTCGGGTCCCGCGCCCGGAACTCCGTCAGGAGGTAGCTCCGGTACTCGTCGATGACCTGCTCGACCACACGGATCGGGTTGATCGCATCGCCCATCGCGCTCTCCCTCGTCGGCCCCCGTTACCCGCGCCCCTTCGAGAGGCGCGCGTCGACCTTCAGGACTCCCGGCTTTCCAATCTCGATCTCACGAAATGCGGGATGAAGCGGATTCAGGATGAAGTTCGGCTCCATCGGAACGACGACGCTCGGCACTCGAAGGATGGCGCTCCGACACTCACCGAGCCACTCGTCACCGAGCGCGACGACCGCAGCCGGAGCCGGGTGCCTCCGCCACGAAGCCGGGAGCCGGCCGGGGTCGAGATCTTCGACGAGCGCGTCGTCGAAATCCACCGGGATGACGACGTAGTGCGGCGCGAGCGCGAGATCGGCGTGGACGACGACCTCGAGGATCGCGAGCGAGACGTGCCCTGCGCAGTAGACCGCCGGACGCCCCGGGCTGTTCCAGCGGCCGCCCCAGAGCCGCGCCCCTTCGCCGTCGAACGCGGCCTTCGCCCACCGCTTCTTGACGACCCGGAAGGCTCGGACCTTCACGAGAAGACGCCGTGCTCCAGCCGGCCGACGAGCCGCTCCACCTCGCGGGCCCCGACCTCCGTCC